>WUUC01201117.1_pt1 | contig 74571 bp, 118 predicted proteins | sample 6278441 | NCBI WGS metagenome assembly WUUC01 (sample SAMN13675441, study PRJNA597444) | soil metagenome | isolation source: soil | place: USA: Washington | collected 2017-10
GGCCAGTTCTGCAAATAGAGGGGCAGTTACTACAGGCGTACAGACGTTGGCCGGTGCAAAAACATTTAGCTCTAACTTAACGCTTGGTAGCATTCCCGCATTAGGAACTCCTGCCACCACTTTTTTAACTACAAATGGGAGTGGTGTTGTGTCATCTCGAACAGCCAGCCAGGTTTTATCCGATATCAACGCAGCTCCTGCAAGTGGATCTGATAATTATATTCGTAACCAAACTCCTTTTACTGCCGAACAGAATGCTAATTTTTGGGTGAATGGAATTGGTAGGGTTGCTTTGTTGGAAACATGGGCCACTACCAGCAACGCACAATGGTATTTAAATAACAATTCAGCGAGCACTACTGCTAATAGGCGATGGGCCTTTGTGTTAGAGGGGACCGAAAGCGGGACAGTAACGGGAAGTCGATTAGGGTTTAAGCCGTTAGATAACAGTGGCATTCCTGGAACCGAAACGGTTAGTTTTTTAAGGAATGGGAATGTGGGCTTGGGTACTATTGCTCCTACGCGTCTGATAGATATTAATGGTACGTCTATCCATAGGGATAGGGCTGAATTTATTGATACTGTTAGCTCCACTTTCGGCTATTTTGTTGATCCTTCTTTTGCGGAAACTCCGACTAAATTATATCAAACCAATGGGAATGGGTTCCTTGATTTTTCTGCCCACAGTGCGGCAAATGCGTGGTATGGCGTGAGAGTTTACGTGCCTGACAATACTGGAGCACTAAGATTTGCTACTGCCCCATCAACTACCACGTCTTCTTCGTTTTCAGATGTGGTGGAAATATCCAACACAGGCAATGTGGGTATTGGCATTGCAGGAGGTGCTTTGAAACTATCCGTCCTTTCTGATCAAGGTGTTACGTCTGGCACCCAAAGCATTGCATCCTTTGAGCGTGTAACTGGCGCCCCTTCAAGGGGTATTGTGTTGGGATACTCCAGTAACGGCTCTGCTGAAGTCGCCGGGGTAGTACGGACCAGCAACAATGGTAATCTGGCATTAAACCCGGATGGCGGAAATGTTGGAATAGGTAAAACCAATCCTGGGAGTCTTCTGGATGTGGGAGGTACATTATCTGTAGATGGGAATGCACGTTTTGCGGGCAATGGTACGCCGGGTGCGGGCAAAGTTCCCACGGGAACAGATGGAGTTGGTAACTGGACATGGGCTGCGTCTAATACCGAACTGATCGCCACATTAGATAATATAGATATCTTAACCGCTAACACCTACACATTAATCCCAGCAGTAGTGGGAAAGCGCATTATTATAACATATGCTGTTTATGAGAAACGATCTTCTACAGGTGCGGGCACACAAGATTATACTCCAACTGCGGGAACTAATGCAAGCGCTTATGATAATATGCTGGTTACTGGAAGCGGCGCTACTTTAAACAGTGCCAGTGCAGTTGGAAGTTATACAGCTTTTCTTGCTCCCGGTGTTACACAGAGTATTGATGCCACCCCTCTCGTTCTAAAAATAGTTCCCAGTTCTCCTGTTCTGACAACCGCACGAATAAGAGTATTCGTGCGGTACGCTCTATTAGACTTATAGTTTACGTCGAATGGAACATAAACTATAAGCTACTAATAACAGGAAAGCTCCCCCAAGCACATACAGTCCTCCAAGATCGATGAAGCTGCTGAGATAGATGTATATTACCAGCAGCGAATAAATGATTAGTTTCATTTACTGCCGGTATCGGTTCCCGGTTCCGTTTCGTTAATTATAACGGCTTCTTTATCTCTACCGTGAGTGAATAGGCGAACCGGTTCGCCCTCCCCCATGACCCAAACGCTTTCACGGGTATTTGGAAATTTCTTTTTAAACTCTTTAGAAGGCTCAATTACCTCATGGACAGAACCAGGGGTCAAGTTAGTAAATTGCGGCCCCCTCCCCGTAACTCGTATAATTCTTGCTTTCATTTTACTCCGGTATCCGTATCCGGTGCGGTTACATAAGCTATTATTTTAGGAAGAGTGATGAAAAAATCATCTTTCCTTTGCATTTTATCTGCTATATTGAGCGCCTCTTCTAAGATAGCGTCTCTATAGTTATTATCTATGCCAAAATCTTGGCTAAAGCCTTTTATGGCCATTTGGCGAGTTGAACAGGCTACCCATAAGCGGGAGGCGTGTTTTATTTGTTTCTTTGTCATACTTATTGTTTTAAGTGATTAAATAACCTTTATTACTTGATACCCCAGCGCTTTTAATCTATCTAAGCCAGCAAGATATGTTTTATCTTCTCTACTCGCTATAGCGGGAATATCTTGGTTGATCTTCACACCAGGAGCAAATAAACGAATCTCAGCCAGTTCAACCCCATCTAATGCCACTCCAAACGGGTAGTCCTCACGTTTCCCATAATACTGGTAAAACGGCTCATCCTCTCCGCTCCCTCTATACTGGTGAATTAGAATCTCATTCACAAACACATCCACCCACATTCCCTTCGTGTACCTCTCTCCTGAATAAAATACATGGATCGTAGCAATGTGCTTTGCATTTGAACCAGGGAGTAATTGCAGGACAATAAATGCACTTATAGCCTTCCCGGCTACAGTTTGATGTACTGGCTTCTTTGTAATTTTATCTGCTGTTGAAACTGCTGGTAACACTTTTACCCCTGTTTTTGTTTTCATAATAACCTAGTTTGTTTACAGCGGTCATCCGCTGCTATCACAATTATGGACTTTAGACCTGTAGGTTATTCCATCCCGTACTCCTTCTTTATCGCTTCATTAAAGCCATTTTTGAAGATTAACGGGTCAAGGTCCATCACTTTCTGAGCAATCCATACCGGCCCTTTATACTGATATCCTTCTTTATAATGCTCTTTTGCTCCCTCCCTGGCTAGATATGGGGTAGCAAATGGCCCATGACAGCCCCCCCCCGTTGTCTATAATAAAACAGTCTCCTATCAGTGGACTTGGTTCAGATATGCTTTTTAAAGGGGCTTCTTCGGTTTCATATATGCATTTAGCAACAACCCAATCCGCGTTTTGACTTCCGCTCTCTTCTGGATATTGTTCCTTTATATTGTTGTATCCCCCATCAGTTTCCCCCAGTGTATAACTATAGGCGTTTATTATATACTCTATTTGATCTACTTTATAGTTTGCCAAATCAATTTTAACTGGGGCGTCATCCCCTTCGTAGAACTCATATACTGTCCCTCCTAAGTGTCTGCCATATTGATTGGTGTTGGCATCTGTACATGTCCATTTGATTTCAGGTGATTTCATGATTAATTAATTAAGTGTTTAATAATATCCTTCTGATCCCAGAGTTTTTTATTGAGTGCCTTTAGTACGGCCTGTGATAAATATATTACTCTTCTACTCTGTCATGTAATGGTAAAGGATGCTCAAAGATATCTCTAAATCGTGTATCACTAGACCACACAAAGCAGCCGCCAAACATTTCCCATTTGCCAGAGTTTGGGGCAGCATAATAATAGCCTTTGACAGTTCGGTGCTCCGTTACATATATAATAGGGCAATCTTTTGAAGAGGTTGCAAGTTCTGGCATTCCATGCCCTACTAAAATAGCCCGCGTACAATGTCGTAATAAGTTTAGATCTCCGCTTGGTGCGTTCCTGTATATATTTACCGGGATTCCTTTTATGGGAGGGATAACATATGTTGATTCCATAATTAATTAATTTAATTAATGTTAATAAAACAGATTTAATCTAAACAAATAGGAGTATAGTCAGAATATTGATCGTTATCTTTAAGCGATACCCCTAATATTTCTATCGCATCCAAGGTGCTTAAATCGAAAATGGCATAATCATCATACGGGATACTGCCCAGACTTCCAATTGTTACCCATCCATGGAAGCCTTTATTTATAAGTTCTGGGATAACTTCTCTTAGATCTGGTTCACCATAATATTCTATTAGCTCTTTATACAATTCGTAGCTTATGTGGGATATTTTTTTAGCTCTAATCTTTACCTTGTATACAATATTTATGTCACTGTCACGCCTACATGCATTATCAGAAAATTCTCTGGCGACCGCCTCATCTTCTGTAAACCATATGGCATTCCAGTCTGAATAATCCGTACAGAATTTTGTAAACGGCACGTCGCCCCTTTCTATAACTGTACCGTGATAGAAAATCCCGTTTATTTTGATCGATGGTATTTTCATATTATAATTTAGTTTAGGTGATTAGGAGGTATCTATTCTCCTGTTATTTCAGGCGCTAACAATCCATCTTGCCCAAGATTGGTGAATAACTTTACATCTTTATATTTACCTGTATCAGGATGAAGGAAATCCGCAGCTATTTTAAGCTGATACCCTCTAACATCATCGTATACTATTAGCCCATCCAACTTATGGTTAAACAGGAGCTGAACTTCCTCGCCATAGCCTTTAGCTAATGCAATACGTTCATTCGTAGTCATTTCTCCATCGCCGTATTTTATAGAAATAGCGCTCGCTTTGGCTTCTAATTTGCGCAATTTATTAGATAGTTTTTTGCCGTTGGGGTTTTCCACTCCACATATTTCAGCCAATTTGGTAAGGGCTTTATAATGTCTTTCCAGTAGTTCGACGCGGCGTTGTGCTTTTGTTGACATATAATGTTGTTTTTAAGGTGAATATATTAAGCATCTAGCATGGATTCGTCACAATCTACCCACGTGGAATTCCCCTTTATCTTATGTTGTGTGATGGTTAACAGTTCTTCCCATCCTCTATTGTTTAGAGCCTCTATATATACTTGCCTTATATTATCATCCCCTGTACGAATCATCCACACACGAATGTATCTGCTATCTATCTTCATGTTTTTATCGTGCCCTTGGTGCAGCGTGGGGAGATTTTCTAAGGCATCTATATCTAAAGCGCTTGGATTGAATTGCATAACATGTAATTTTTATGGTTAGTTAATCGTTTATTTCTTCACCGTTTAGCTTCTTCTGGACAAAATCTGTTAGGGATAAGCCATAAGGATATTTTGACGTTGATCCAGTAATATAGAAAGCCTGTAAGGAATAGGCCATTTCTAAAATGGTATCAATCTTATACGATTGCTCCGTGCTAACGGCAAGCATATTGTCAGCAACTTCTAGTTTACTAATTCTATTTAGATTCGCCGTAAATATAAAATCAGTTCTATTATCAAAGCAGACTGTTACAACCTTATTAGACACAATCTTTTTTATCTTCCCAGGCCACGCCGTATTATGATCCTTTTTTACATTTAGCGGGAAGTCCCATATATTAACGGACATCCCTTCTTTTACTTCTGCTGGTGTTAATGGTATCTTGTCTTCCATGTTCTTTGTTTTGAGGTGAGGAATTATTTTACTAAAATTTATGGTTAATATAAAATGTTAGTTTCCCATTCCTCCATATAAAATTCCCAGGCTCCATGATAACCTTGTGTTTGCGAGACACGGCTTAACAATTCTAGCTGATCAGTAGATATGCGTTTCCCTTCTTTTCTGGCTTGTTTCTTACATATTTTTATCCCTTCTTCCAAGGAAGTGCCCACCCCTAAAAATACTTTGCTGGCGTGAGTATGCCAAACGTCTGTTTTATATACAATGAATACTGTCATGTGAGATAGTTTAAATATTGGATAATTATTAAGATTATCCCGCTGCATGATACTTTCATGCAGCGGGTAGAATGTTAATAAATGGGAAGATGCGGCAGCCACGATCTTAATTCCGGATATTCCGACATGAAATAGACTAATACCGCTATTGCTGCAATGATCGCAATAAAAATAATTCGTTTAATAATTTTTTTCTTTTCCATGTGATACTAGGTTTGTGGTGATGTAATTTATAAGGATATTAATCTTTTGCTGGTTTGTAGGTCGGATGTTCATATATTACCGCTATCCCCTTAAAGGCCGTTATTTTAACTATCCTATTTGTGGATATTAAATCCCCCATTGGAGATCGTTTATTAGGGAGCAATATGGGATACCTTGCATCACCCCCGCGTGAAAGGCCAATATATCCTTGAACATCGTGGCTTTCTCCCCATGATTGCCCCGTTTTGGGGTCTCCAAAATCGAAGATAACGCGCTCCTTTCTTAGGCGTATGCCCTCTAAAATCTGTATAATTTCTGGTGGGGTATCTTCGTAATAGGCAATAGGCAAATTATTCTCCTGTGGGATTAAGACATACGTCGTTTTATTCCCATTACTATATGTTATTGTTAGCGTTTCCATATTGTTTTTGTTTGTTTGCATTTATTTAAAGTTTAGATGGTGAGCAATTGGTTAAGACGGGCTTGCGCCCGTTTCGCTGATTCACAGCTCATCGGTTAACCTATGGTAACTATGGGACAGGGCGTATTTCTCTTGCTCAGGTAAGGAGGCGAATTTCCAATGAGCCAAATTAGTGCCCTCTAATGGATTTTCTACAAGATCGGCAGCACAAAAACAGTCTTCGCATAGGTCATATATTTTGGTGCTGTCTACACTTTCTATTGAGTGTATCCCGCTTTCTGATTGTGTATGCCCACAGGCACATTTAAATGATTGTTCCATAGTTATTAATTTATGGTGATTGTGATATATTGCTTATACAGGGTGGTAAAATGGTAATCCATTTCATCTTGGAGCACACTATCCAGGTCGCCACGGAACGTCCGCAAATCGGGCGCTTTACGCCTCTTCTGAATAAGATACGCTTGTTGTGATACGGACAGCTCCCGGAATATAGTATTAACAAGCTGTTCAGGAGGCAATGTGTTCAACTGCTCGTAAGCGCGTAGGAGGTGCGAAATGTTTAAGGTCATATCCATACGTTACTAGATTGTGGCGATGTAATAAATAAGGTTAAAGGGCATTGATTTTGACAGGACGTAATTTTTGAGCAATAACTGAATTATTATCTATATCATGAATCCAGGCATCATACAAACAATTTTCTATCAAAATACGATATGAATATTTTAATGTTTCAACTATTTCTGCTTCTCTCTTTCTACCTGACCCCGACATAATAACAGTAATAAACGTTTTCTTTTTCATAAGATTTAAATCTATTTAAAGCAATTTTTTTAAGTCAATATAAATGCCAAACATGTGCAATGGTTCCCATTCAAAATGCAAATTCAGGCGTAACATTATACGAATACTTGTGGTATTCATCCCTTGGAACTCCCGGTCGGCCCGGTATAGACGTTTAAATTCTTTTTCTGCGTCTTCTTCAGAGATTTTGTTATACTGAATGGCGCGGTTCAATTGTTTGATAGCTCTATTTAATTCTGCTTTAGTTGTCATATATTATTTTATAAAATATTTACTGATATTTATGGTTCAATTCTTCAAATGATTTTCCTTAATATTTTCCCGTTCTCGTCTATTTCTTCTTCCATTATTAAATCTTCAAAAACAGTTTCTAAATGCCGTCCGTACGCTATATAAACTAACATATCTAAAAGTGTACGATTACCTTTTGCTACCCTTAGAGCATCCCGGTGGGTGTATTCTGTCCCGCTTTCAGTAGTGTATATAATTTCATCAATACGGTAGAAATGAACATATGAAAGGTCTTTAGTGTATTCCACGCGTAACTGTGCGCCAATTCCCCAATATGCACCCCCTTTGTCGTATGCAGGATCAGACATGGGTACAGCACAATCGTATACTTTTTTGTTGGTGGGTTTAGTTCCTTTATCGGGCCTTCCATGGGGTGCGCCATATGCTCCATTTACTTTGGTAATTATTTTATCAATTGTACGCGGCCAGAAATTAAACCGGATGTGTAATGTACCATCCGTTACAATAATTGGTTTATTACGTTTCTTATCGGCCTGTGTAATGTGTTTGAGTGCATCTTTTCGCGTGTGTAGCGTATCTGTTGTAGTGATGATAATGGGATTCTTCATATATATAAAGTTTAAAGTGGTTTAAAAGGCAATAAGATTTCTAATTTATTATTTCAAATTCATATTCATACAAAGAAAATGGAAATTCTTTATTGAGGTAATAATATTATTTTATAACCTTCTTTAATAGCTATTCTCATAGATCCTAAGTTTAAACAACTACCTACCCAAAATTTGGGGTTATCGGACTGAATGATCCTAAATACATCACGCTTTTTATAACCAGTCCCAATTTCACATTTAGCTGTAATTTGTTTCATAAAAATAGATTTAATCTCCTTTTAAATGTTAGTTAATTCATTTTCTTCGCCGGGTAATGTTTCTCCTTTTATGACCCTGCTTATTAATTCCATCTTATCTAATCCATATGGCGCTTTAGATAAATCACCGCTCATATACCATGCCTGTACAGCGTCATATACTAGGATACAGTAGTCATGTAACGCATCTTCGCTGAAAAGCGGTCCAAATTGTTCTATATCAAAATCGTTGCTATCCATGTGTGTAATAAGTTTAAAGATTAATAATTGTTAGGAGCTATAGTGTATTGCCATACTCTCGGCGTTAATCCGTTCCAGTAGTTTATTAGCTTTCTTCCGTCTACCAATTTGACACCGTATACAATCCCAACAAAGATTTTGTCTGTATGTAGGTTGTGCGCGGTAAATTTAAAAACATTTGCACCTGTAAATGGGTCGTAAGAGTATGTAACAGCCCCCTGCGTTGTACGCTGTGTGTAAAACTTAACCCGTTTTTTTATTGCTGCTGTCATGTTATGCTGGTTTAAAGGTTTAGCTTTAGGTTGTTATGATCTTTAGTTTATATCCTACTTCTTCCAGTTCTTTTTTTAATGCTTGATATTCTGGTTCTTTGGCCTTCTTACATTCTTTTAGATATTCATCGTTACAAACGGAATGTTGACCGATGTGGGAGTAACACACTCGCCGCTTAGTACTGTATAATCGTTTATTGTGGAATAGCTGCGGGAAGACCGCGAAAACTTCAGCTTTATCTTTATAAAATCTCACTAGTGTTGCCATGTTATAATGATTTTACTGGTTAAGACGGGCATTGTCCGTTTCACGTAATTAACGATCATCAGTTAATCTTATAGTCTATTATTACTCATGGCTGCGGATTTTTAGAAAGTTCGTAAAGAGTGGCGCGGGCAATTCCTACGGCAGCCCTGGCAATATCGTCTACCCTTCCTTCAGTATTATTTGATGCGTCCCACGTATCAATCGTGCTGTTTTTAATCATTGCCTGCATTGCTGCCTTTGTGAAGGCTTCCAGTTTGGTAAGGCCAGAACATACCGGCTCTACATCGGTGGTAAGTATCCCCTCTCTGTCAAATGCTTTTCTTTTTTTCATGTTGTTTGATTTTAAAGGTTATTTATTTTTAGTGAACTGATTTATTGTCTTTAACCAAACTAAAATTGCGATACCATGTACCAATAACTTGTGGTTCGCCTAAATCGTTGGTTACTTGTTTCCCCAATATTTCAGCTATGATCTTAATTGGGCTTCTTAACTGATAGGTTTTACCTTTGGTGAAACACTTCCCTCCATTATATAGGTCTTTGTTCGCTTTTATTTTTGTATACATCGTTATAATAGTTTAAATAGTGTTATTGATAATTATATATACTGCGTTAAAGATTCGACGCGTACACTGCAATCGTTGAACTCAGCCCCAGCTATATCTTCAGCGGCATATTGTGCTGGCTGTTCTAGTTGATCAGCAATTAATCGTAATGCAACTGCCAACTCAATGCGTGTGGCGCTCCCTGTAATTTCTATGGTGTAGAACATTTTATAAAGGGTTAAATGTTAATAACTACTCGTAAACTCTGCCTTACGGCTATATTTCCCAGGCTTAAGGTTTAAAGGTTATTATTCTTTTACTATGATAGGGTATTTATCAAAATCTTTATGCGTTATTTTTATATTCTTGCTAATTATATCCTCTCTGACAGTCTTAAACGCTTCTCTATCGTTACTCGCCCACACTTCTTTTGTGATCTCTTTTACGATTGTAACCGTTACCCTGTGGCGCTTTCTTTTGTCTGTCTTTCTCTTATTCATTGTTAGTGGTTTAAAGTGTATTAGCTTTGTTCATTGACAATCCAGTGTGGGAGGTTCCTACAAAAGAATATCTAATATTGATCCCGTTTGACAAGACAAAATAAATATTCTCTCCTATGTCAGCAGTCATATTTTTGCCTCCCCAATACGTAACTTTTCTTTGTGCGCGTGTCTTTAATTCGGGTGTACAGTTCGGACAGTTGTCTATGTGATATACATTGAATCCATCCCCTAGCGGGTGTTCCCATCCGCATTTACAGATAACTTTGCCGCCTTTATAATTTGTGTCAATCGTTTTATGGATGTTTGCTTTTTCCATGGTATAAAGGTTTAAAGGCTATTCAAATACTACAGTATTACCGTGTCTTATTGCTTCAATTGCTTCACTGGCTGATTCCGCGGTGAGTGAGCGCATAGCATTTGAATCGGATGAAAATGGAAAAATTATGTTTGCTTTATAGTACAGGGAGCGCAAATAGGAAACTTGCTGGTAGGTAGCAGCAAACTTATCCGTTTGTTTGTGCCAGCCTTTTTGAATTGTGATACATTCCATTGTGATTAATTTTAGTGTGTACAAATTATCCGTAGGTGATGCGGTTAATTTAAAGATTATAAGCTATAATATCCCCATCTGTAGGTTCAATTAGTTCAATATTAAACTGCGTATATCCATCCTTTAACATGGCGCGTAGGATGTGTATTAGATCATCCTTGCCAACTGCACATTGTCTATGGGCAGTTTTATACGGTTTTCTTCTCCCAGCGATATTAAAAAAGTCCTTTGTTTTCTTTTTCACAATTTCCCCGTATCCGTAGCGGGTTCGGTTGAACTGAATAATATAAATCCGTTTCCTTCAATTACACAATAACTGTGATCGAACCCCTTGTATAGCACATCAATAGCAAACCATTGAATAGTCTGAAACGCCAAATCATGCTCATGAGACTTGGTATTACCCAAACTATATACAAGCGCTTTTCTGCCGCAAATTGACTGAATCCGGCTCACATGCCCTGTATTCCTATCAATGTACCGTTTTACTTTACTTAAAGTCCACATAAAGGATTATTTATTTTATGCGCAATAAATGTTGAACAAGTATCACCTACTTTAGTTAGATCATTTGATGTTTTAAAGTCGCTGTCGTCCAGCATGTCTACAATCCTAATTCCTTGGCGTTCAATAAATTTGTCTATCTGTTCTATCTCGTCATCCGTTAGGCCACTAGGGTCATCATTAATGGCGTAGGGGCCAATCCAGTCAGGCAATGTATATTCAATTGTTTCTATCTTTTTCATGTTTTAAGGTTTAAAGTGTTTTAGTCTTTGTATAATGTTTAAAGGTTATTTAACTTTTAGGTTAACTAACTGATCGTGAATATCTTTCCATAAAGCGCTTGAATTTTCATCTCCTTGGCTATTTTCAATATTGTAAGTAGCCTGTAATATGTCCTTATCAAGATGGTTAACTTGAAAAGGATAGCCATTAATATCTATAAGGTATAAGGGTGATAGTGCAGATAAGGGAGCAACGGTTCCCGTATGTCGTTTATCTAAAGGCTGTACCCATGCATCTCCCTTGTCGTAGTAAATAATCTTAATCACTACGGGAATGCCTTCATGTAGTGCTGCTTTGCCGTTTTCGTAGATCATCGTATCTAAGGTTTAAAGGTTATTTAAATAGCTCTCCTTTGCTGTGATGTTCTTTAATAGCTCTCTTCATGTGTTCCATGTCTGTAATCCCTTTTAATAGACCCGTATAGCTATAATCACTGTTTGCGCCTGTCCGGATAGTGAAATGGCCTAATGGATTGGCCCACAGTTCCACACAGGTGTTTCTGCCGGTATGTGGATTTACATAATACACCTGTTCATTGTTTGGATCAATCTTTTGATCATAATCTAATGTGGCGGCAGAAAAGGCCTTTATTTTCATGTTATAAGATTTAGGCATGAAAGGTAATGAAATGTCTTGCCTGTGACTGCCGTTCTCCCATTGGGGTCAGATAATATCCCTTATAACCGGAACTCTGAGCAAATTCATTCATCTTTCTAAGGTCATAATCAGATAGGATAAAGCTGTTATACTCTAGTGTGACATGATTGTACAGACCCCTTAGATGGTGTACCTCTGATCCTGGGAACTGCTCTAACAGCAGATTAACAAGAATTTCTGGGTGTGACATGTTGTTTAATTTTAAAGGTTATTCATATGTAAACTATGGTTTTGTGACTGCTGGGAATAAAGATAAAGTTTGACAGGGCGCCATTAATCTGTCCTCCAGATTATTAGCTAGATCGTTATTCCAAGGGGCAGCGCGTGTAATGTGTTGGTTTGACATGTGGTAAGGTTTAAAGGTTATTATATACCTGTTCAATTTGCTGAAAGTTACACAATAGACTTTCCGGAGACTGTTTTATTAAAAGTTGGTATCCACTTTCATGTTAGTAAGGTTTAAAGGTTATCTGTTCTTACACCTCAAAGATAAAAGCAAATGAAATGCAAACAATGTAGCAACTGTCAAAATATTGTCATAAAACTGCTGAAATATAGAACAATAAGGCAGCACACATGACACAATCGCAGTATAAAACTACCACAATAATTGTACTACAAAGTACATAATATTGAAACTCAATGTATTACAGCACAATTAGTAAAACACCAGCAAACAAACACAACAACACAGGCTGAACATGCAATGAAGTGGTTACGCAACCAGGGTGACATGACAACGAACAAACACCAGGGAGAGCAGATAAAAGGCAGGAAAGGTACGAAAGATGTCGTACGAAGAAAGGGGTAGGTGTCAGTAGGATGTCAGTATCCTGTTGAGCTTGCTTGTGCTGTGTGATCCAGGCAAGCCATGTGATCTGTGTACCATAATAATAGATTATAGTATAGAGCTGCGAACAAGCCATGGATAAGGCTTTGCGAGTAAGATAGTATTTGTATGTCAATTATTATGTCAAAGATAAAACAGATTGATTGATTGTCAATGAATTATGAATACAATATATTACGTATTCGTTGAATGAGGATTGTTAGGCCAGATTGAAGTAGTTATTGAACAATGTTATCGTTTGTACTTGATAATCAATTGATAGCGCAGAAATTTCCAGATGAATGCAGACCCACCCGGTCAAAAGTTTTCGGTTCCCCCTCGCCGCCCACGCGTGGGCGGCATGGGGGTAATCCTATGAGTATGATTTGTTTGTGTATTATGTCCCTCTATACCCATGCGAGTATACTCTGCTTCCCATTTTTGTGTGTTACCTATTTTGTCATGTGCTGGTTGCGCATTATCTTGCGTAGTATGGAAAAAAACTTTTCAACTCCCGCTAAGAGGACTCCACTTGACTTTGATCTGGCTACGGAAATCGGCGTAATTGGGGATATTGAGAGAGGCCAACTTGACAAATTTCATGCTGAAAATGCACAAGAGATAGCACTAATTAATAAGCTGTTAGAATTACAGAAAGCTGGGAAATTACGAGAGTATAAGAGATCACTTCAAGAGAAATTATACTTGAAATAATGATTATTGGGTAGGCAAAATCACTATCATAGTAAGGAGGCGTGATGGAGGTGTTACAGGTATATAATGCAATAAGAATAAAAGGAGATGTTGTAAATAGTTGATTGTTAATTAGTTGAAAATCTACGAAATGTTCGTTTCGTATACACCAAGTATTCAAAACGTATAGTAACGTATATTGCTTGTAAATCCATTTTATGAGTCGTAATATATCGCTTGTCCATCCTGGAGTAATGTTGAAGAGTGAGCTTATTAAGCCACTTGGCTTGAATGTCACACAAGCTGCTGTCTTATTGAAAGTAGGGCGTGTAGCAATGTCCAATGTGTTAAATGGGAAGGCTTCGCTGTCGTTGGAGATGTGTCTGAAATTGTCTATTGTATTTGGGGTGGATGCGGAGGACTGGTATAACCGGCAAATAGATTATGATCTGCAAAAGGCTTTTAAGAAGGTGGCTCGTTTGGGGTTAGAACGGTATGTTAGGTCACCCAATTCTGATATATAATGGATAAAATAACGAAAATTACTGATAAGTATTTGAAATACATACTAAATGGCGGCGAGCTAACGCGCTTTGCTGTGGATGTGTTTCCGGATATTGAGATTGGGCAATCTATTTTAATAAACAACTGGGGCTTCTCAGGAGGTTTTATAAGGTTGTAGAGGTTGGTCATGAGCGTCTTGTTGATACCTATACGCTCGTGGTGATGGTAAAGGAGCAGAATGATAAATGTTGGTTCTAACCACAGGGAAATGTATATTGCTTGTAAAATCTATTTTATGGGTAACGAGATATCGGATGAGCAGCCGCGTTTAATGGCGGTGAAGGCGCTTCAGATGCTTTCAAAGAAGCACAATTTAACTGTTGATATCAAGTATTCTCCAACGGGAAAATGGGGTGGGCGTTGGAGGGTAGTTATTATGGATCAGCTTTTCGTAGAGCAGGATTTCTGGAGTGCGCTGATAGTGGCTGTAGAGTTTGCTGGTAAGGCTTTTGGGTATAATAATACAGATTGATCCGCTTAGTGTAGGTTGTTTGTATTTTGCGATATACACGGCGTACATTAACTTCACTGGAAAATATGTTCTATGTCACAGGATGGAAGCAAAAAATTTGATTTGATGGAGATGTTTTTGGCGGATATTCCTCTTGAATATAAAGATCGTGCGCGTCGTTGTCTGTTGCTCACTGCTGCGGTTACTACGGCGTTAAAGGAAAGAGGATATGACCCGAAACAGGTGTCAGAGATAATTATAATTATGATGTGCGCTTATTACCGGCTGGATGAGGGCAGTTGGAATGAAGGTGAGAAATAGTGTTTGTTTATATTACAGCTATGCCATATCTTGCAGGTTCGCAAGGCGGCTTGTTGTCATCTCGCAAAAAAAGGGGCTATTTCCTAGCTAACTCGATTTATTTATGCAAGATGCCCCATTCAGTAATGAGTGGGGCTTTTAATTGGGCATATCTGTAGGCATATAACCCATTTTATGTCGATTTTGGGGTGTATTTTCGACATAACGGAATGTTGATGATGAATGGCTCGACATGAGATTTTTGGAGAAAATAAAACACCCCATCAAAAATAATGGGGTGGATAGTTCGTGTCATATGTTAAATTCCCGGCGAAGATAAAAGATTCAAAGTATATAATGAAAAAAAAATAATTATGGTTGCTCTATCCCCACTTAAGGAACATTTAAACGCCATTTGTAAAATTGGGCAAGGAGCCGCTTGCTGTAAGTATCTGTGGGCAGGTGGAAAAGGATTTGAATGTATGAAGGTAGATGAGGGGAGTAAAAAGATTATTGATGAGAATTGGGCGAAAGTGCATCATGTAGCGCAGGGGGATAATTGTGGTGGGATTAAGGAGTTGTGGTTGCTGGGTCTGAAAGAAAAATAAAACACCCCATCAAAAATAATGGGGTGGGTAGGTGATCTATACAAAAACAAATTGATAATTATACCCCGCGAAGATAGGGGATTCAAAGTATATAATAAAAATTATTGTTTATGATATTTTGGTTAGAAGGTTTTGAAGGCCCGGTTGTCAGTGGTACTTACACACGTAAGGGCGCTGTTGTAGGTTTTATAGAAGAGCTGAAGAAAAAGGGGTTTAATCCAGTGGGAATTCGCATCGAGGAGGGAGATAATAATGTGGAGATATTGTTGGAGATAAATGAGGTCGCCAAAAAGCACTTCAATTTGCCGGATACAGCAACTTTTAAGGAAGAATAGATTGCGTGAATTTGGATATTAAGTAGAAGTAGCTATATTGCAGCTTTATTGATTATAGTTGAGAAAGTTTGCGCCCCTTCCTGATCACAGGCGGGGGTTTTTGTTTTGTATTAAATAGTAAGTACATTGCAACCACATTTATATTATTGTTTTGTTTGAAAAAATCACTCCCTGGCCGATCACAGCCGGGGATTTTGTTTTTATAGATATACCCGCTATATTTGCTTTGAATACAGCAGTCATCTGTAGGACAAACATATAGTTACTCAGGTACAGCGGCATAGAGATCAGAATAGGGTAACCGTGGGTTCGACTCCCTGAAATATGGTCAGGATGCTATCCCTGATGTTCATGGCAGATATTATCCAGTATGAGGCGAAGAACCGGCTCACATAGAGGGAGCGATCATAGTAGCAGGCTGCTGTATTCTTTTTTGGAGGTATCTACCTTTTCTGCCATCTTGCTATGGAAACTTCATTTAAATACATCCTTCTGTATCACTCCGGTCGGTTTCGGCTGGAGTTTTTTATTTTGGGGAGATAGTGTATATTGCGTATAAACAAAAAGAGATATGGCCCTTGGCATATATATTCTGAAAGGTAAGCGCCCAGTATTGATAGAGGACATAATAACATGGGGAAAGTATATGGGTAAGGGAAGCCTAAATAGAAAACGACATGTGGCTTTAACCAAGATGGGGGAATTTGAAGTATCAACGGTTTTTTTAGGTATAGATCATAGTTTTCGAAAAGAGGCTCCAATTTTATTTGAGACAATGATATTTAAAGAAGCCCCAGGCAGTCTCTTTGGATGTGAAGCGTAGAACTATCAACAAAGATATAGCAGTTGGGAGGAGGCTGAAATTGGGCATAAGCAAGCGTGTATAATGGTAAGGGGGCGCATGGTTTATGATCGCATTAAAAAGGGATTCAAATGTCAGCGCCTACGAGTTAGATCTGATGGGAGAATTGTAGTTGTATAGACAATAATAGAAAGGATTAAGTATATCACAGTGCAACCAACTCATTTATCAAAGAATATGTCAGAGACTCCTTAGCAGGAGAGTGGTGTTATGCCTGGGATAATCCTGCGGTAAGCATAATGTCAGCCGTTGTGTGACAAGAGTAAGCGGATTTGAGTCACTGCTCTAACATCATTTAAAATGTAATAGAGTAAATTATATATGAAAACTACTGAAGAAGAAATTATTGAATATTTTAAGACCCAAGTTGCTAATCTATTGTCAGATGCAATACCGTTGCTTGGGAGTGTCGCATCCCGAAGATTGTTGCTTAAATTAAGGACCATGATTGATGAAAAGCTGCGGGAAAATGAGACACAGGAATCTGATATAATGTGATAAAACTATTGATATGGTCTTTTGGTCAAATGATATTGAAAAGGAGGCGCGTAAGGGGTTTTATGGTAGTAAGGAGATAGCTCCTAAAGATCCATTAGTACATAAATGGTTTATGAAAAATGGTAAGGTAATAAATATGCAAGATGGTACAGTGAAAAAAATATAGCAAGTATGAGCTACTCAAGAATTAGAATATAATTGTTTATGAAAAATAAAAAGAATATCAGTTATGCCCTCAAAGCAGCTCAATATGCGCAGGTGATCAACACAATCGCTACGGCAATGAATGCGGTTGATCTTCCTCCCGATAGTGACCTGTATTTTGAGAAACAGGAAGAGTTACAGCTTCTCTCGTTAAAAATGAAAAATATAGCGACCGATCTAGGTGAGTTTTATGGCCATTGGAGTTTGGCCGTGACCGATAGGTATAGTGAAGTAGCCGTTCCGGTTAAAGTGTCTATAGTAGATGAAAGCATTCAGATAATTTTAGAAAATATTAACTCCAGAACTTATGATAGATAAAGAGCGCCTATTACAAGACATTCAGGATCATTTCAGTCAGGACCAAACGGCCCTTAGAAAGGAATATTGTTATCCACTGATGGATATTATCCGCGTCATTAGGAGTAACACTCAGATCGAAGTAAAAACACCGCCGCAAGATGATGAAAACAATGATTAAGATCCGTGTTGTTACGGATGGAATGTCAGTTCATTATGAGTATTGGCACCCGGTATTTTGGTTTATAGGATACTGGATGCCGTTTAAGACGGTGGGCTATAGTGATGATAGCCAGATCAGGGAAATGAAAAGAGTAATAAAACAATTTATGACGGATGGTAAAGGTGAATGGGAGTTCGAATAATTTATTCATCTTACAAAGAAAATTATTATGAACATGGAGCCGATAAAAGAAGAATGGTTATTCCCCACTCAAGTAGCTCAGTTACAAGTGCGATTAAGATATGAAAGTATGGCAACTGATCCGAGTAATTATAGTGTTAAGGAATTCCTTGAATTTATCAGGAAAACTAAACTTAAGCCCCCACTTAAGGCATTTTGTCCCCTCGACCTCAAAGATCCTTACACATATTTACACCTCACAATCATTTCTAAATAATATTATTTGTTATGGAAGATAAAAGAAGCTCCTCAGATATTGATGTAATTGCAAATACAATATGTAGTTTATTTGATGCAGTAAAGTTTAGTGCAGTTTGTGGTATAGAAGATGAACGCGATCTATGTCCCCCAACGACAGTGCTTTTATTTAAGCATTCAGAAGGTGGACATTTGCCTTTAGCCCTAACAGAGGCATCAAATTTTGAAGGGCAGTTTTATGCTGATTTGATTCAATTATATTATAGCCAGTATAAGAAACGAGGTTGTGAATTATTTGCTGTGTTTACTTCATCGAGAGTAGAAATGGGTAGATTTATTGGGCCAACGCCCCCACCGATTGGGCAAATTGAAAATCATTTATTTAAGGCTATTGCCGTTAGAGTGGATTTGGCAAATAAAACCGATGTCCTCTATATACCATTTGAGAAAAAAGACGGTAAATTTGTATTCGAGGAGATTGCTAACGCGACGGGAGGATATGTTTTTGCTAACTTACCAAACCAGATTTTCCCAAGAGATATATAGTTATTAATCTTAAAACCACAAGTGTAGTATGTCAAATGGCAGATATAGAATGAGAAAATGGGGAGAGTATATTGCAAAATAACATTATAGGGCTTCTAAAGAAAAGCCTCCCTAGAAAAGGAGGCGAGTATTGTTTGTTGAAAACTCCCTGGGGAAAAAATAACCAGGAAGAAAATTATGAGGCAAATATAGAGCATCCTCTTTATAATTACAAAATTAATTCCCTTGGTAGTTTATTGTTTATCCATTAAATTGCAATAAAATAAGCAATCATGAAAACAAAATACATCATCTTGCAAAACTGGAGGCCAATATTATCTATTATTTTTTTCTGTGTCGCATATTTTGCATTAGTACGCCCAATGGTTCTTAAGTTTAGAACTCCAGAACTGATTTTTGAATATCATTTCATAGATATACTATGCATGTATGGGTTAATGCAATTGAAAACTTACATTATAAATGGAATTGAGTTGATCATAAGAATGGTTAAAAAAAGGAAGATGGTAAAAGAAAAGTTGGCATAACAAGTATTTTGTTCTATCTTGCTTATGTCAATACAATCATGGCATGTTGTGATTCGCAAAAAATAGCTTCCGCTAACCCCCGCTTACTTAAGTGGGGGTTTTTTTTGTGGTATTGTGGGATTATGGTATATTACAATTGGATTGGTTACTCGTTACGGAACAACGAGTATTCTAGCTTTAAACGTGAACAGTAACTAACGCCTCAGTAGCTATCTACTGAGGTTTTTTGGTTGTAAGAAATGTATATGAGGATTTTTATTTTGTGATATTGGGAAGTTGCATTATATTGCTGGTGGGTTAAGCTCGTGCCGGAACACGAGCGCATTATTCTTAAATGGAATTACAGAAATGCCTCGGTAGTTATCTACTGGGGTTTTTATTTGTAGGCTATAATTATTTTTGGAGATTTTGTTTTTCTCAATTATATTGCTTGCGCATTTATAATTTAAATATTAGGTTTATTCATCACTCTGGCCGTTCCCGGCTGGAGTTTCCATTAATATAAAATGCCGCATGAATTGGATAAAAACAATATTAAATGTCATAAAAGTTAAAACCCTTTGGTCCCTTTGTACTTCTCTTTATATTTTTATTTGGGGCTTTGCAGTAGGATGGTATATCCTGGCACCGTTGTGTAAAATATTAAACCGCAGTTCCATATCGGAGATTAAGATATGGATAATAATGGTGTCATTTACGATAGGGGCAAGTGTAATTAGCTATATGATTAAAGAATTGGCGGAATACCTAATTAAGACCAAATTAAGACGGAAGCGCTTTAAGAATACCATAAGTAAATTGCCTGATGGGAAAATATACTTTACGAAGTTCCTTCCTGTAGAAGGAGAAATAACGAAAGGCGACTGGTACATGTACAAAACAACAATGAAAGAAGCATTCAAGGCTTTGGATGTAGATTACTCTGGTCCTGTGTTTCAGAAGACTTATCAGAAAGTGAAACTCTTCATGTGTTCAAGAGATATACAGATTGGAGATGAAGTGTATAATATAGTATCTAATAGCAAGTTTACGGTTACGGGAGAAGATACATTAACTACACCACAACACTATTATATGGGATATCAAGTTCTTTCTCCTGCTAAAAACACATTTAAAAAAGTAGGAGAAATATCACCTGAAGCCAAGTGGGTTACTGAAGGGATGGAGTTCAATAAAGAGCAACTTCAATATAGAAATCGGACGGAGGGACTAGAACATCTGACACGTGACGTGGACTATTGCGATTATTATTGTTATGTAGAAGTCATGTGTGATAAATGTGGGTATTCCCATTAAACTACAATGCTATATCATATGAAATTTATCAATATGCCTAAAACAAACAAAGTATTAATAAAAAGAGACCATCCAAAGGACCATTCTTTTAAAGAAGGTGCAGTATTACCTTTTAAAACAAAACCTCGTGCGCCTGTACTCACACATATTACTGTACAATTTAGGATGCTTGTCGCGACGTTCATTAACAGCGAAAGAAACATTATTTATGAATCTGAAATCATAGAGGCTCTTAATCAGGAATATAATAAAGAAACGCAGAAGACGACGCTAAGAAAAATAATATATTCTTGTATTAAACAGGGTTATCTATCAGACATGGTTCGAAATGGGAAATACTATTATGTGCTGAAACGGGGATATCATCCTCTTGAAGATAAAAGGCTATAAAATGAGAGAACTTTTCGAGACTATAAATCAATATCCAGGGATCGCTTTTTGTATGGCTATTTTTGTTATAATTATAATAGTGCGGATTACTGGTGGCATATGCGATATTATTAGCGCTATAAAAAAAAGGGGGAAATGAATGATGAAGAGTAATGCAAATATTAAAATTTGTCGCCTTGTATGATATTAAATGAAAATCAACTCCAGATTGCAAAGATGTATCTTGAGAATTTCAAGGAATCTCTTGAGGAATTGAGAGAAAATGGGCCTGCGGAAAATGTTCATCCAACCACCCATCAGGCATCAATTGATGCACTATGTTACAAAATAAACGACCTCAGAGCAGAAATAATAGAATATGACAATGAGACTAAGGATAGCGCTCTAACTAAGTTATGCGCCGCTATAGAGTTGTTGGAGGAGTGCCGTACCCAGTTAGAATACCTGGATGAAAAATATCCAAAAACTGGAACTACCGCAAATGTTCTTAGCAGGGTAACTACCTTTTTAAGTAGCTAATGAATAAGGATATTCTATCAAATATGTTTTTTTAGTGTTTAGAAATGATATATTTTCAATGAAAGTGGGCGTTGTTTCCCATAGAATTCAATCACGGGCGGGAGCCATCTCCCGATATGGTGTAAGTTATCTCCCCGGCCAATTTTAGCTGGGGATTTTTTATTTAAACCAGTAGTACCTTTTCTTCTTTAATCCGTTTTATATGCAGACAGGATGCCTTTATGCTTTGTGGGTAGGTGGAACTTCCTCCAATGATACAGAAGACAACCACCCCATTCAGTAATGAGTGGGGCTTTTTGTTACAAATAATCCAAAACAGGATGAAACATGTTAAGACAATTTTAGCAGTAATATGCCTAATGGTGGTGTACCTTAAGGCTAATGCTCAGAAAGATTCTACTACAAAATGGACTACTTCAATATCTCAATTAGGGGGAAAGGAATCTAAGATATCTGATATTACTGGTCACTACCTCATAAAAATAGATATAGAGATCGCCCCTTTCTACTATATGTATTCGAGCAATAATGATAAAAAATACACAATCCCTACCAGCTTTAAAATCCATGAGAATCCAGATGTAATAATTTTGGAGCCACCAATAGAAACTGCCGACATTATTAGGATTAAAAATGGAGAACATACAATTAATGTTTACAGAAACGGGGCACAATACACCATCCCGATATCTTTATCAAGACCAACAAGCCTTATATATACCGTAACATACAACACCTTTTCAGATTTTGGAGAACCCACACCTATTATGAGGCGAAAGTTCATTGTTGAATTAAATAATTTATATTGCATCGCAAGGAGCAGTAATTAGCCCGGCCTCTCTAACGAGAGCATGTACACCTCTAAGCCATCTACAGAGGGGGTGAATATTGGCGGCTCCTTCTTATTTATTTTTTATATTAATCCTTTTACGTTACCTTGGAAGACATATTATTGTACTCATACGATTTACCTGCCACTGCGTCTATTCTTGGCTGCGGTTTATTTTTTTATTGATAAGTAGGATTATCCTACTGTTTTTAGGCCAAGCATTTTCCCAATAATTATTCATGATTGCAGGGAAGTCTTTTTTGTTTCTGAATAATATATTTTGATAATACCAGCTACTCTTGGCTGGTATTTTTTATTATGAGTAGTACCTTTTTAAATATTCCCCGTTTTATAGATGGTTACGTGAACTCCCAGGAACCATTTTTGGCATTTGGGAATATAAGTTATATTACATTTTATAATTCTTAATTGGTGTCTTTACAAAACTGAGTATTTTTACTCGGTTTTTCTTGTTTATTACTATCCGATTTGTATAGTAATACGGTTTAAATGTCTTATATTCGAGATTGATGAAAAGCATGAAAAGGTACAGCTCGGCATATGAGCGTGATTTTGCATGGTTTCTTTCTATGAGAAAAGTTTTCTGTTTCGATGGGAAGCCACCTTTAAAGACAATCTATGACAAAGATGGCAAAAGTGGAAAAGAAGCCTTTTTTTTGTATGACAGTCAGGGCAAATTTATTCCTACGCGGCACCCTTTATTATTGGCATCCCTCATTCGGACAAAGGGATCAGTGAATCTCCATATCAAGATGTATGCAGAGGACCGCGCTAAGGGTAGATTGCCTTTGATTCTATTTGAGGAGATATGTGCAGCATTTAATGCTCCGGCCTGGATGAAAGCCGCTGTTGAAAAGCAAAAAGGAAAATACTATGAAAACTAAATGGGTTACTATCACAAAACCTCTCCCTTCCACGGAGTAGTTAATGAACAGTTTGGAGCGGTACAGAAAAAGTCGCGCAAGGAAGTTTATTTAATGGACAGCTCTTCTCATGAGTTAGTAACAGAACCAGGTACACACAATCTCATGAAGCTGGTGCATGTCAATGGCATGAGATCCGAATTAAGCGATAGTCAACAATACATTAAGCTCTTTATTTCCGCCCTCCCTCTGATAGGAGGGTTGACCTCCCCTGGCCTGAAGGTTTTCATGTGGATTCTGGCCAATTTAAAGCCTAAGCAGGATAGGGTGTCACTCTCTCCGCAAAAGGTCGCTAAAGAGCTTGGTTATGCGGTTATAAAGCCAGTTCATGACGGGGTGAAGGATCTGATAAACCAGAAAATCATAGCCAGGGCATACACGGGTAATCGAAATGCTCCTGCCTATTGGATCAATCCGACTGTGGTTTATAATGGGAACAGACGGCATTTATGGGACGATAAATATCATAAAAATAATATATGATTAAGGGGTTTACACAAATTCGCGTACACGCCATAAGCGGTGAGGATGAGGAGTGTTGTAATGTCGTTCTGGCTAATGGAAATACTTTCTATTTAAAAGAAAAGTATGAAAAAGTATTTAGGCTTTGGAAACAATATGAGGGAGTGCCTTCAGCTTAATGATTGGTATGGGTGCTAAAAAGATCGGCATCATAGGAAGCCGTTCCTTTAATAATAAAAAACAAGTATATGCACTCTTAGATAAAATATTCAAGAAGTATCCGGATGCAATGCTAGTATCAGGTGGCGCGAATGGACCAGATTCATTCGCTTACCAATATTGCATTGATTATGGATACGATATTTTGGTCTGCGGTGCTGGATGGGTCCGATATGGGAAGAGAGCTGGTATGATGAGAAATCAGCGGATTGCTGACAACTCTGATATTATAATTGCTTTCTGGGATGGAGTATCCACCGGGACTGAAGACTGCATGAGGAAGGCGAAGGATGCTGGTAAAGTGGTTTATATATTTAATAGTAATACACAAGAATTAATAGCATATTAAAATATTGCAGCGTGGTGGAAGTGGGCATTAAGTCAGTTAGATGTGGACACACCTGAACTCCCAGGACGGCGGCAACACAGGAGTCAACCTGAATGCAGCGCCATATCCTATTTGAGCAAAACGGGTGTGTATGGTAATCGCAGATTCGGAGTATCACACCCAAGAATCTGCGTGATCTTTTGCTTAATTAGTTGGTCTGTAAAACCAAAAAACGTTTAACTGTAAGGAGTATGCTCTTCGGAGAGTGTGCAACTTTCGCCTGCTGCATTTTAAATTAAAACCGATTACATCACTATAAAAACAGAACAATGGAATTTCAATTAGCAGTCGCTGCCGTGGCCGCAGCTTTAAAAGAAGATGAAGCCTTATCTTTTGCATATCAGGCTAATATTGCCCAGGCTTTTATTGACGAGCACAAACGCCATAATATCCATATAACAGATGAAACACTCCGGGAGATAGCTAATAATGCAGCCAAAAACTATATAGGGCAGTTTGTTGGTGCAGCTATTGCTCCGGTCGCTCCTAAAGCTGAAGAGCCGTCAATTCCGGAGGAGCTTTCTACGCCAACCAATGATAAGTCCTCTAAAAGGGGAGGCAAGTAGATCGTTGCATGGGTTAAAATAACAACATGATCCTACTATCCGACCCCTATTTAATGCGAGAATTAATTGCTTGGCTTTTGATAGCAGCCTGTGCTTTATTATTAGTTTTATGGATTATTGATATAATAAAATCTAAATGGGAATAGTATGCACTCTTATGATCATGAGATACGGCTTAATGGGAAAGTATATAAATGTGAGCACCGTAATGGCATTAGATATATCGATGGCAAAACGTCAGATGAATTCATAAAGGATCTTGACCCAATCACCCTTTTTGAGTTGGCTGTGATTGGGCGGCAATGGTTGACAGATATAGTCACGGGTATTGGCCTCAAGGAAGTGTCTTATCAGAGAATGGCAGATGAATTTCACGCCAAGAAAAACAATTAGTAAAAAGTAAATAACCTTTAGGATATAGAAGCTATGTTATTAAACATAGCTTATGACAGAAAAATTAAAACGCCCCGACCTTACGGATATTGATCCTGAAGTGTTCGCTTATATACAGTATCTGGAAAAGATAAATGAAGGCTTGGGAGAAAATGGAGCTGTATACCTTGTTTCTTCCCTGAATGATCAGATGAGGGTGCTTGCAGATCAGGTGCGAACGACTGAAATTGATTTCACTAAAACAGAGGACAAAATTTTTGATCGTTTTATTCAGCTCGTCAAACTGGCAAGGGATATTACGGGGGATTTCAAGTCGCTGTTACAGGAATATGGTGAAGTAATTAAAACGGAGGAACCACGGGCGATCCCTCTTGTTGAGCAACACGCACAAAATAATAAGTGATATGCCGCGTGTAAAAGATCCCATCCTAACTGAAAAGCAGATAGATAAAGTGTCTATTGCTGAACTTCGGCAGAACTACCGAATACTGATTGCTCATTACAAAAAGAAAAAGGCAAATCTTGCTACTCAGCAAATGATTAATAGCAAGATTAAAATAGATCGGGAAACTGCTGTAAAAAAGGTTACAGATAAGTATGTTAAGACGCTTACCCGCATCCGGATTAACAGGGATGTGAGAATCAACAAAATAACCTGGAAACTGTTTAAGAAAGATCAAAGGCTATATACGCTCAAGAAAGCCATTAGGAAGCGGTTAGCGCCAATAAGCGGCACTCGCGTAAAGAACAAGCGAGAAGTTGTGAAGAAGGCCAGAGCACTGGGATATCAACAGGGTGTCAGTAAGAGCCTCAGAATGCGCAAACAGGAGATATACCGGGCTGGGTTCAAAGATGGGCACAATGATTATAAATTAAAAGCTGAGCAAACCAGAAGAGGTGTGATAAAAAGGAGCGCTACTGTTGATTCAATAGCAAGAACGGGACTGCTAATTAATAAGCTCTCCAAAGCCCTGGGTGTTCCACCTGAATATGTAGCCATTTTCTTATGGAGCGGCGAATATGAATCCTTCTTTTTTTATGAGCTAAAGGCTGCGATGGAGGCGGTAGGTGATAACTTGTTTTACAATAAAATTTATTATCTTAAAGAGAAAGGATATTTACACCGGATAGCGATGCAGAACAAGCGGGTTATCTGGGCGCTTACGCCTTTGGGTAGAGAGATATACAGTCGCACAAAATCTTTTATCACAAAGCATATACAGGAAGAAAAACTACAAAATGAAAGTGCCAAATGAATACCGTATAGGAGAGGCCATAAAATATGGAGAGAATACAAATAGCCCTATTGTCAGGCGGTGTGGCTATTTAGAATCCACAAATGACTATGGCAATAGTGGAGCTTTCCTGTTGCCCCGAAATAGGAAAGCTACTGGTTACTTTTTTCTTGTAATTGCTAGTGATGGCCTTGGTTGGGAACATATAAGTATCACTGTAATCCCGGAGCAAAGATGCCCCACATGGGAAGAAATGTGTTATATAAAATCGTTGTTCTGGGATGATGAAGAAGCAGTGATGCAACTACATCCTCCCCACAGCACTTGGGTAAATAACCACCCTTATTGTCTGCATTTATGGAGGCCCATAGCAGAACCTATCGCGCTGCCGCCCCCTGAAATGGTGGGTATAATACTCTAAATCGTACCTAAACAGGATATAAAAGCTATGTTTTTAAACATAGCTTATGCAAACAGTACCAGTATACGGGGTAGACTATATAACTCCTGCATATCCCAAAAGGGATATGGTCCATAATTACCGGGAGTTATTCGGGGATCAGAAATGGATACGCACTCCTATTCCGGAGACATTTGACAATATAGAGTTTGATGATGATGGGAATGCCATCCTATCTCCCGAACAGGAAGCATTCGTATTGTCGGAACTTGAACGGATAAAACATGGCCATTGGTTTTTTAACCGGGGCCAATTAATCTATGTAACAGGAGTCCATTATTTCTATCTCCAGTATTATACCCTGGAAGATGGGAACATTCCAGATTACCGGGACACGGACCGCAAGTGGTTTTATTTTCTTGATTACTGTTTTAGTAAAAGCTATATCAACGGTGTCATCCGTATAAAAAAGAGGCGTGAAGGAGCCAGTTCACAGGCAGCATGTTTCCTATTGTGGATGGCCCTTACCCATCCTCAAAGCAACTGCGGCATTATATCCAAGACTAGCACAGACGCTAAAGACGTATTCCAAAAAATGGTTAGTCAGGCATTTAACTGCCTGCCTGCCTTCCTGCAACCGCGCGTTGAAGACGCGGAATCAAAAACCCAACTGATCTTTGCCAAGCCCAAGAATAAAAAACGAGGGGCTGTTAAAGCCAAGGGGCAACTATATAATAAGGATCGTGGCCTTCAGTCCAAGATAGATTACCGGGCAACCGCACTCAACAGTTACGATTCTGGCCGTCTTACCCTTATCCTTTGTGATGAGGCTGGTAAATGGAGCGTTGAGGTGCCCATTAACCAGTATTGGCCTATTGTAAAGAAAACGCTCACTCGTGGGATCAAACGTGTGGGGTTTGCCCTCCTGGTGTCTACAGTGAACGACGCAGAATCCGGAGGAGCGGCTTATAAAGAAATATGGGATGAGTCCAATCACTTTGAGCACAAGATTACCGGCTCCGGCTTGTACAGATATTTCTCCCCAGCGTATGAAGGACTAGATGGCTTTATAGATGAGTATGGTTATTCTATTACAGAGAACGCTTCGGCAGAGATGCGCAGGATGTTCCTGGAAACATATGGGGAAGAGTATGACGGTTCCAAAGACTATTTATTAAAGGAACGCGCTAAGAAGAAAGATCCTGTAGCGCTCTCTGAAGAAGTCCGTATGATGCCCTTCACTGAGCGGGAAGCATTTATGATTAGTCAGACAAAATGCCATTTCTCGGTGCAAAAGGTAACCGAACAGATCGAGGCACTTACAACTCATCCGGTATTCTTACGCAGAGGAAAGTTTTATCAGAAAGAAGATGGGACGGTAGAATTTATGGACCTGGAGGATGGCCCGTGGCGTATTTATAAATTCCCAAATATAGAAGAGCGCAACCGGCGTACTATGACCGATAGGGGTTGGGCACCGGCAAATACGGCCAAATACTGTAACGGAATAGATCCACACCGACATAACTTCACCAAGAGCAATAAAGAATTATCTAAAACATCTGCTTGGATTGGGGAACGTTACGATCCAAATGATCCAGAGGATACGGGCTTACCCATTGCATGGTATATAGACCGGCCACCGCTGAAAGAGCAGATGTATGATCAAATGCTCTTTGCAGGTATTTATTACGGGACAAGAGTGCATTTTGAAACAGATGCAGGTGATGATTACTACACTTACCTCAAAGGGAAAGGATACGTTAATTATATCCGGTGGACACCTACTTGTGCAGTTGATCCGCTTAAAACTGGAAAGCGAGTACCAGGAACCAGCTCCAAAGATCCGTTCGCTCTTTCTAAACAACTGGAGCTGGGGATAGCTTTTGTCGAGCATCATTGTCATAAAATACATTTCCTGGATCTCCTTAAGGAATTATTAGAATATGAGCATGATGATCGCAGGGCATATGATGTGGTTGTTTCATTCCTTATTATGCTTATCGATATGATGGGGGATGTACGACCTCTCCAGAAGCTAGAAAAAAGAGAAAAACCTATGATAAATACATATAATCTACTGAATAATCGTTAGATTTGTTTTAACAACATTTGTTTTAACAAATATCTGACGAATGATTGATAGTCGGCTGCTAGATTTTCATAAGGGCACTAATCGGGAAAAGGCCGATCCAAAATTTGGGATACAGGTTGCCCGATCAATTAGCTCTACAGTAGACCGTGGATATAATGGCTATTATACCCGGCGTAATGCTAAAATAAAAGTAAGCAGAGATATCGCCGCCGGGCACCAGGATATGACGCAGTTTCTGGATCTCATGAACATCGATGGCAAGAAAGCATTTGTTAATCTTGATCTTAGCCCCCCCTGTATTGCTCCTAAATTTATGGATATCATCACCGAGCATTTCATGGAACGCAGTGAAGATGTAAAGGTTTCTGCGATTGACCCGCAATCAAAACGCAAACAGGAACGCGCCAAAGAAGAGGCCGAATTCCGCATGGAAAATAAAGATCTGATAGGGGCACTACAGCAGGAGTCCGGAATTCCTGTTGAAGATCCATCAGCATATACTCCAGAGGATAAAGATGATCTGGATTTTTATTTCGGATACGAGTATCAATTACCAGAAGAAATTAAGTTTGAAAAGGCTACCGATTATGTATTAATTGATAATGATTGGAAAACAGTCTGCAAACGGAAAGTATTGGAAGATATGGAAGAATCGGGATTTTCAGCTACCCGTACCTATGTAGATGTGAATGGTAAAATTAAGATCCGTGTTTGTGAACCTGAAAATACTTTTTATTCATGGTCAAAGTTCAATGATCTCCGGGATATCGCATGGTGTGGCGAGCTGTATAAAATGAAGGTAACAGAATACCGCGCTAGATTTGCTAATGATTATATACGGGAATACGGAGAAGAGAAGGCTGAACAAAAACTGTTTGAAGATGTAATGAAAGCTGTTAGTCAGTATCCTGACTATACCTCTCTTAGCTGGCAATATGAATGGTCTTACGCTTATTACAGACCTTATGACGATTGGCAGATCGAAGTAATGGACTTTGAGTTTAAAACAGTAGATAATGACATCTACACCGCCAAAACCAACAAATATGGTAATCTCATTGCAGTAGACAAACGCGATCGTATGCCCCAGAACCTTGGCGACAATAAGGAGGTAATTGTTAAACAAGTATATAATATATATAGAGGCTATTATGTACGTAAGCTAGATAAACTCTTTAACTGGGAACTTGCTAAAAACATGATTCGCCCACAGAGCAACTTAAGTGATGTGTATTTTAGTTATAGCTTCTATATGCCCAAGAATCGGGATATGATCAACGTCACACTCCCGGAGAGAATGAAATCCTCTGTTAACCAGATGACGTTAGCCCATTTAAAAATCCAGCATCTTATAGCCAAGATGCGTCCGGCTGGTTTATTGGTTGATATCAATGGTTTACTGGATATTGACTTAGGATTAGGGGGGACTGTAACTCCCCTGGAATTGCAAAAAGTTTATGATCAAACGGGGAATCAATATTATAGGAGTATAAAGGATGATGGCGAAACAAGGCAGAACCCTCCTATTCAGGAATTGCCTAACGCTGGGTCCATTCCACAAATACAGAGCTGTATTACCACATATAACTTTTACCTGGAAAGACTCCGGCAGGATCTTGGTACAAATGAATATGTAGAGGGACAATCTGTTAATCCTAAGTTGGGGTTAGGAGTAATGCAGAACCAAATGACAGCCTCCAACCGGGCAACTGCATTTATATATGAGGGGTATCTTTCCCTTATGCAAAACACCTGTCGTAAAGTCTCGATGCTACTATGGGATAATGTTATGTTCGGCGGCAAGGAATATCGGGAGTTTATAGGAGATGAAGAATTAGACGAGGCATATTTTGATGTAAATATTGAAATGCTTCCGGATGAAATGGAACGGGCTAAAATTGATGCCAAAATAGAAACAGCCCTATCGGCTGGGATTATTGAGTTCCAGGACGCATTTAAGATTGGAAACATTAAGAATGTCAAATTGAAAGAATTGTATTTAGCCCGTGCGCAGAAGCGTATTCAGCAAATGAAAATACAAGAAAATCAGGCTAATATCAAGGCAACATCCGATGCTCAAATTGCTTCAGCCCAGGCAACTACGCAAGGCAAGCAACAGGAATTGCAAATGGAATACCAAGGAAAGTTAGCCATTACGCAAATGAGTACAAAAGCATCCTCTGAATTGGAAATGCAAAAATTCGTGCAGGAATTGCAAATGGAATCCTTCAAAACAGGTAAGCCAATTCCGCAGGAAATGCAGGATATAGTAGACGCTTTTTATGAAGCAAAAGCAGAGGAGGAGATCCAGGAACAGGAAATGGCAGATTCAATGATGGAGCAGCAGGAACAACAAGAGGGAATGGCTCAGGAACAAATGGCCCAAACCGTTTAAATTAATATTAATTTCTGGATGTAACAAAAAATATTTATATTTTTGTGTTGTTTGGTTTATAATGTAAACCAGTTTGTAAAATAAATCATTTCATGAATAATATTTTCAATCCGCCTGCCGGAGCTAGTTTTGATGCTACAGGGAAAATGGTAGAGGGGGAAATCCCTGCAACAGTAGAATCACCTACTGTAGAAACAACATCGCCTGATACGCCATCTATCCCAGAAAAACAGAACACAGAACCTCCAGCGGCTCCAGCTTCTCCTTCTTCTGATATTGATTGGGGTGCTGTGTTGGCGGAAAGAACTGGTGGCAAGTACAAAACCTGGGAAGAAATTAGTGGTAAACTTTCTGAAGAAAGTCCAGCGCTTACTTTTTCCAATGATGAATCCAAAAAAATATTTGAATACCTAAAAGAGGGAAAGGTTGATGATGTGCTGCAAGTATATAATGAGCAGAAACGCCTCTCTTCTTTAAAGGACATGTCGGATGCTGAAGTCGTTAAATTGGCTATGGAGTTTAAACATGCTACTCTTCAGCCAGATGACATTCAGGATGAATTTTTATCAAAATACTCCCTAGAAAAGCCGGAGCCTCCGGTTGCTGATGATTATCTGGATGATGATGCGTTCGCTAAAGCGGAAAAGACTTATGAGAAAGAACTTAAACAGTATGAAAAAGACCTGAAAGGACTTGATCGTAAGTTGAAGCTAGAGGCTGCTGATTCCCGCGAGTATCTATCCAGTCTAAAAAAAGATATCGTTTTACCCGATATAAATCCTGTAGAAAAAGTTACAGCACCGGACCCGGCGGAAACTGAAAGAGCCAAACAATTCCGCGATGAATATCTTGCCAGTCTTAATAAATCCTATGATGGGTTTAAAGAAATCCCACTGAAAGTCACTGATGAGGGTATCAGCTTCGATGGGAAATTTGAGATTGATGAAGCCGAAAGACTTCAGCTCAAAAAGGATTTAACTGAGAAAAATGTATTTGATGATCTTATCCTGTCGCGGTATATCAAGGAGGATAGCTACGACACTAAACAGTTAATGGAAGATCTCTATTGGCTGAATAACAAGGAAAAGATTATTGCCAGCGCTATCAAGCAGGCGCTGTCTAAAGGCAAGTTGGATAAAATCAAGGAAACTAAGAATGTTGATTTGGACTCCAACAACCGGGAAAACTTTACTCCGTCAGACGAAGTATTAGTGAAGGAATTCTCTAGCAACTTCCTTAAGACGAGGTAATATTTTTAACCAATCTAAATTGACTAACCATGCCGCCACCATTAATGCCATCTGGTATATCATTGCCCGTAGCCAACCGCGGCCTCCTCCTTACGGACATTCAGATGCTTGCTCCGCACTGTTATAAAGATTTCGTAGAAATATATGGGCAGCAGAGTTATGTGACTATCCTGGACGTTTTACGACCTGTAAAACAGTTTGTCCCTGGCCGTGACTTCTTCCACTTTGAAGATCGTGGGAAACTGCAACAAAAAGTTACTGTACAAACCGCCATAGTGGCTCCTGTTGCGGGTGCTGATATTACAGTAGTTGCCACTGCTGGTGACCACTTTAATGCTGGTACTCAATCTCCTTTCCGTGATAATGAGGTTGTGAGAATTTCTTCAAGCGGCTTTGAGGGTAAGATCGTAAGTGTGAACAAAACAACTCCGAACGCCCACTCTGCGGTAATCCGTCCACTCAAAACCACTGTTGCCCTGGTATCGGCTGGCTCTGCCAACCTGTTGGCTGGGGAAATGCTGGAATTTAAAGGTGTCACTGAGGCCGGTGAACGTTCTGACGCTCCTGATCCGATCATACCATTGGAGAACAAGATCAGCAACACTACCACTGAGATTCGTGAAGTATGGCGGCAGACAGACAGATCCATGATTGAAGAACTAAACTTCAATTTTAATGGTCAGCCATTTTACAAATATCGTGGTATGGATACGGCGCAACGCCGGTTCCTGAACAGCAAAGCCTTCAAGTTGCTGATGGGCGACTCCGCCGATAACTTAGGTGCGCTGGGTGGTTCTGTTGGTACGCAGGGAGCAATTCCCCGTACCCGCACTGGTGGTCAGACACTGACCTATACTCCTGGCTCAATGAGTATTACGGATATACATGCCGTTACGCGAACTGCTGACTTCAACGGAGGAGCACAGGAATACCATTGGTTACAGGATGTATTTCAGAATCAGGAATTCAATGATGAGTTGTTTGGCCAGTATAATGGTGGGGCAATCATCTGGAATTCTGTTGGTGGTTCTGCTGACATTGCCATAGGTTATGGCTTTGCGTCTGTAGCTATTGATGGTTACACATTGCATTTGAGAAAAGAATTGGTATTCAGCCCGGAAGCTGTATATGGCGCAGCGCCTACTGTTGGTGTTCCTGAGTTCAGGAACTTCGGCTGGTTTGTTCCACAGCAGCAGCATACAGATCCCGTGCGTAAAGCAACGATCCCATCGGTTCGCATCGTTTACAATGCGGTTGAAGGAGATAGCGAGATTAAGGTATGGGAAACAGGTGCATTCGCTAACGCGAACAAAACCAATGTTGCTGAACTGTGTGTAAACTGGTTACAATATTGCGGTATGGAGATGTTTGGCGCAAACCAGTTTATCATATTAGAGGCAGCTTAATACTAATATGGTATGCACTATTAATTTAGTGCATACCATGTTTTTTAGATAAAACAAAATATAGTTATCATGGCAGAACAGAGATTGAAAATATTGCCTAGTAGTGGAGATATCATTTTTGACTCTCGTTTCGTCAAACGGGGCTTTGCCGAGCTTACAGGCAATTTAACTGTTTCTGTTATTGGGTTAGATAATGGAGAAGAGATAACCTTTTGGTTTACTCAAGATGCTACCGGAAGCCGCACCGTGACAATTAATCCTCTTTCAGCAGGCGCGAATGTATCGGTAGGGAGCAACAGCTTCAATTCGGCAGCAAATACTACAAGCCGTATAGCAGTAGTCAATATTAATGACAGGCTTTACCTTGAATACGCAGGAGCTGAAGGCGAAGCATCTTCTGTTGCTTTTGCAGATATAATTGGTAAACCAACTACTTTAAGTGGATACGGCATCACTGATGCGATCCCTCTCAGTCAAAAGGGAGCGGCAAATGGAGTAGCCGTACTCGATGGGAATGCATTACTGCCACTCGGAATAATGGGACAAGGAACGGCTAACAACACTAACTTTTTGCGTGGGGATAGAACTTGGGCAAGCGTCACATTTGCAAATGTGGGTTCTACACCGACCTCGCTATCCGGCTATGGCATTACCGATGCTATTGCCGCCAGTCAAAAGGGTGTTGCCAATGGCGTGGCTTCTCTCGATGCACAAATCCATATACCAGTTGCTCAATTGGGCAGTGGCACAGCAAACGCTACAAATGTTTTGCATGGCGATGGTACATGGGGAGCCGTTCCTTTTGCGGATCTTTCAGCAAAACCAACAAGCCTTGCAGGCTACGGCATTACTGATGCAATACCTACAACCCAAAAAGGTGCGGCTAACGGTGTTGCTGCACTCGATGCTAATATTCATGTACCGGCTGTACAATTAGGAAGTGGTACAGCAACTAATGCGACAACTTTACACGGTGATAACACTTGGTCTTAAAAATAATTTACAATGGCAGAACCGCGCGTAAGAAAATTACCGGGCACAGGAGATGTAATCTTTGATACCAGATTCTCAAAGAAAGCATTTTTAGCGCTGATAGGGAACGTCAATCTGACATTTGACGGAATTGATGAAGGGGATGAAATATCCCTCTGGATTACCCAAGATGCCACCGGCAATCGCACTTTAACTATTGTACCACCTGATGGTGTTACTATGGTCGTAGTGGGAACCAGTGATGCCATAGCATCGGCTGCAAGTACCGCATCTAAGATGGTGGTCGCTTTGATTGAAAGTGTGTTTTATATTGAGATAACGGCACAAGGGGCCATTTAATATTAAGCTAAATGCGAAAGAAAATATTCTCTCTTCCCTCATTGATAATTTTTGTTGCTGTTTCATTTTTATTTGTTTTGTTAAAAACAAGTTGCACAAGAATACAGCAGCCAACCAATCTATTTGAGATTCGGACTGATACACTGAAGGTATATAACCCTCATGGTGGAGGCGCTGAATTGATGTTAAAGAATTCTACCAAGAAAGTGATAAATGGGGTGTTGACAAATATTGATACGAATGGTCTGACACAATTTCGTACGCTCGATCTTATACCTGTGAGCGGCGGTAACATAACGGGTAAAACAAATATCATAGTAGGAACCGATGGGTATAGGCTTGGTATCATGAAAAGCGCAGGGACGGCTCAGACTGGCAATGGCACTTTAGGCGCTCCTAGTACATATCTTCAACTAGGAGGTGGAGAATGGAATGTTAGTTCTTATCGTATGATTGGATTGGGCTATTTAGCTAGTTTGACCGATAATGCTCCTGCTCAAATGGGCTACCAGGAAACAGTAAAAACAGGTAGCACTTATGGAGATTTAGTATTTGCTACAAGAAGCGTTACAACTAATACTGCTCCCATTATTAGATTTCGGATTACAGCAGCAGGTAATGCTAAAGCCTATGGGCCTGTAACTGCTCCCGAAGACGTAGCCACTAAGGGATATGTAGATACCGCCTACACGCCTATTAAAACAATTACTTTTACAGGCACCTACAGTTTAAATGGTACACCAAGTAATACTTTTGTAGCTAATAATGCTAATTCAGCTAATACTATAACCTTACCTACTGCTAAGGATGGTATCACTTATACCATATGGAAGATAGGAGGTAGTGTTATGACGCTGACAGGGGCGATAGTAGATGCCGGAAAAACTGGAACTAAAGTAGTCTCTGGGGCAGACGCAGGATCTACTATAACTCTAATATGCAGAAATGGCTCTTGGGTGATTACTGCTAAGAACGGAACTTGGACAACTCAATAACGTGGCCAGTTGGCCGTTGAGAATAAGCTAATATATTTTTCATTAAAAATTAATTTATGCCAGCAGGTAGACCTCCTAAATCCATTATCGATTTAGATTCTCAATTAGGGGCTGAAGGAGATATCTTAACGATAGATCCTCCTAAGCAAGTGAAACTCAAAGAACCTGAAAATTATATATTCCAGATGGTAGGGAAATTTCCCAAAGATTCTCGATCTGGTGCAACTCGTTACCCAGGACTGCAATTGAGCAATTGCCAAATAGTATATGATGAAGAAACTAATTCCCAGCGCACTGCCAGATTGCTGCGAGGTATACCGAACATTTGGCAGGACGAACAGAAGGATAACATCACTGAAAAAATGGCAGCCCGGTTGAAGCCTGATTTGAGCTTTAACAATGGGCAGTTGATAATACCGGCTACGAACAAGAGCACCGTCATGTTCCTCCAGCTCTGTTCTGATTTTGAAGGGTGTAAGCATCCCGTTAATAACCGCAAAATTAGGTACCGGTTATTAGATACAGAAGCGGCAGAAGCGAAGCTCCTTGAGCTTAAAAAAATAAAGAAAGAGGCATCCGACTTAGCATGGAAAACTCCAATGGACGCGCTTACTCCACATGCTAAATATCTTGGGATTAATTCCGTCAATGAAGAAGGGCTACCTAAATCCGATGACGCCATGCGAGCTGATTATGTTGATAAGGCAGAAGCCCAACCGGCTCTGTTTTTAAAGACATATAACAATCCCAAGGTGAAGATGTACGGATTTGTTAAGAAGGCCTTTGAAGGGAATGTCATCATCTATGTGGATGGACAGGCACAATGGACAGATACGAAGGCCGTTATTTGTCAGGTGCCGTATGAAAAGCAGAACAATGTAGCGGATTATCTGGCAGAGTTGATGCTCACCAAAGAAGGAATGGAACTTAAAACACGGTTAGAAACTCTATAGCTTTTATATCCTTGCTAGGGTTAGATTTATGGGTTATTTTTAGTACAAAGTAGATAAAAGCTGGGATATCTATCCCGGCTTTTTTATTTTACAGAGGGAAGAACTAAATCAATTTTAGTAACTATATACATGTTGGGACAAGATGAAAACAGATAATGACATACAAAGTAACACAAATTTTATTTTTAATAATTCACTTATATATGAAGCACGATAAAATCAAAAAGGCTATGCCCAAAATGCCAAAGGGATTGTTTATCTTTGATAAGAAACGGCCCTATATTGATCTTACTAATTCAATCCCTCCCAAAATCGGGAGTGGGCTTGATTCCATAATTGCTCAATATTTTCCAACTTCTGATGATGGCGAATGGATGTGATAACTAAAAAATCCCCTGGAAAGGGGATTTCTGATTATACCACAATCCTAGTACCACGAGGAACGTGATACTGGCTGAATTTTGCCCGCAATTTAATGAGGATTATTTGAGTAAAGAAATTTTTCTCTCTAAGGGCTTAAAACTCATACTCTAATCCTTCCACGACAGCTCCTAAAAAGTCCCTTTCAAAGTTAACCCGGATAATAGATTTGTGGACATTTTCCCATACATATTTTAGCTCCACATCAGCTTGCTTGTTCACGGCAATAATATCACCGGTTTTTATTTCATCAATATGATCTGGCACCTGTTCTACATAAACAAGATTGTCATATTTTTCCCTGGTGACCCCTCCTACTACTCCTGACTTAGTAACAGGAATGGGCTTGTAAATGCGTTTGCAGATGATGCTTTGGTCAATACAATAGATCTCTCCAGTTGCTTTCATTCCCAACCATAAAAGACCTTTTTCGATTGCAAATACTTTCTCACCAGGATCTACCAGGGAATCCAGGCCAAAGACTTCTTTTCGTTCATTCTCAAAAGCATTATGCTGGGTAAGTAAATAATCGCCAGCTTTAATCTCGTCACAGTCCATCATAGCCCTGCCTACAGTCGGATTGCCATCCCAGCCGTTAATTTTCCATTCCTTAAACCCCATAAAGAGATCTACATGGGAACCGTCGGGCATTTTAACTCTATGGCGATTCTTTTGCTCTGGCCAAACGGCAACAAGTATGCGTTTCTGACCAATGTGGTTATTGGGTACTTGCATTGATCTATCCTTTCGGTTTACCCTTAACGTTGTTTAAACGAGGATTAGCTGCTTTGGCTTTAGGAGATGCCTCCCTTGTTTTTTTGGCCAGGATCGCGCCAGCAGCTTCTTTAGAATAACCTTCTTTTTGGATTTTGCGTTGAACCGCTTGAAAACCTGGATGTTTTGTGCTTTTCATTTCTTTACTTTTTTAGAGGGTGAAGTAGAGGATTTAGTTGAGGCTGCTTTTGCGACAGGCATTTCCCTTGTTCCCATTAAGAACTTCCCTTTTTTGTTCATCTCTTTGAGGGATTTATTGGTTTTACCTATCCCCGCGCCGTAATTGATCATGGCTTATGTATTTATTGTTAAAACAATATTCGTTAGAACAAATATAACAAAAACAGGTTAAAAAATCCAGCAAAACCAACAATTATCAATGAAACAGATTATATTTGTTAAAACGAATATTGTTGCAACGTAATAGGTATGGATATAAATGAGATATATTCTATCGTTCAGTTTATTTCGAACAAAAACCAGTCTGGGTATATTGGGCCGGTTGAGTTTAATAATGCCTTTAATCTTGCTCAAAAGCAGTATTTCCATCAAATAGTAGAAGATATCCAGGGATGGGATGCAAACCGGAGGCGTGTCAGGCTGGCAATGGGTAATGCACAGCAATCCATACAGAAAGTAGCTCCTTTTATTGTATCGGTGCCGGTATCCGTAGCCGGAACAGGGCAATATCCTAAACCGGCTGATATGGCCAACCTGTTAGCGATCAGAAGCAGTGATAATGCCGAAAGAGTTTGGCGAGTAGAGCACGACAGAGTAGCTACCCATATCTCGTCTGTCATTGATCCCCCTACAGAAATCCCGATATATACAGAATACAGCTCTTATTATCAGTTCTATCCTATAGATATAGGCACCGTAAATATTGAATATTTAAAACTCCCACCGGATGCAAATTGGGCTTATACGGTAGTCAGCGGCAGACCTGTATACGATTTAGGGAGTAGCACTCAGTCACTATGGAATGATACAGAGATCACAGATATTATTATCCGGGTATTGTTCATGTTCGGAATAAGCATTCAGGCCAATCAGCTCGTTCAGTATTATGGAAGCGTTAAAAATGAAGGTCAATAATGCCAACTACGAGAAGACAAATATTAGAAACATTGCAACGTCTTATGCTCGGTGGGATGGCATCCGATGATACCGAGTTGACTATTAACCTTATTAACCAGCATTTGAACGGCGCAATCGGATATGCGGCTAAAACTAATTATAAGGAAGAGATACAGCTAAATGGAATAGAAAATGTTGCTGATGCCTTCTATTCAAATTTTACTGATATACTCATTACTCTAAATACCACAACAGGGCTATATAACGCAACGCTTCCACAACAGCCCGTCGGCATCGGCGCAGGGTGGGATATATCCACTTTTATGCTGATCACAGGAAGTGGGGCAAAGATTTTTGCGCACCCCATATCGCCAAGAGAAATAGAATTCATATACAATACTTCTGGACCATGTAATGAAGTGTTTTATTGGGTTAGTGGGTTAACGGTAACACTTCATTCGTGCAAGGATATCACAAAATATAAGGCAGATATACGGATGCTGAGTTCACAATCTTCAAATTTTGATTCGCCTATCAATCTGCCTGATGGTTATCTACCACTAGTAATGGAATATCTGAGTAAAATACTAGGCATTGAAGTACAAAGGCCAATTGATATATCAAATGATGGGGTAGAAACTCCGCAAGTAAGATAAGATGGGAGAGACTGCACAATATAAACAACTCAAAGAGATCATCTATGACTACATGGATGAAGCACAGCAGAATAGTGCTGCTCTAAGACGACTATGGAATATTGCAGTAAGAGGAGTTGTTGATCTTGCCTTGGATGTGATCCCTAATATTAAAAGCTGCCGGTTGTGTGTTGATGGGAATAAGACGGCCCAGCTTCCTACAGATTATTTAAACTGGAGTAAGGTGGGGGTTTTGAATTCATCAGGAGAGGTGGCTACTTTGAAATACAATAGCACACTAACTCTTTATGGGGCTAATGATACCAATCGCTTAAGTAAAAACACGGATTCTGTTGGATTTGATTTAAACCGGATATCCGATCTGTTTTATCTGAATTATTTTGATAATGGCTACGGCTACGGTTTGGTAAATCTTTTTGGCATTTCCGGTAACGAAGCAACAAAAATCGGAGACTTCAGAATTGATAAAGATTGTGGGATCATTATACTGGACAATTGTTTCCCCGCCGATTACTTAATCCTGGAGTATCTGGCTGCTCCATCTTTTGAGGATGGATATAAAGTGCCTGTTCAGGCAGTGGAAGCAGTTATTGCATGGATATCCTGGAAAGATACCATCCAACTGGCGGCTTCCAGAAAAGTTAGCATCTATGATAAAACGGCAAGACGGCGGGAATATTACAATCAGAGAGAACTTGCGCGGCTCAGATTAAAGCCGTTCAGGTTACAGGATGCATACAATGTTACACAGGATGCGATACGTCTAGTTCCTAAAAGCTAATGAACGAAATAAAGATATTTACTGCTGGTGGGCTTAATTATGACACTGAGCTGCATCTACTTCCAAAAGATGATTGGATAGATGCAATCAATGTTCGTATGGCTGCCTCCGATGAGCAGGAAGAGGGTGCGGCTAGTAATATTGAAGGGAATGTCCGGATAGGGAACTATTCATATGCGGCTGGTACTAATATTTGTATAGGTGCATATGCCGATGAATTCCGGAATGTTATAATAGCCTGTATTTGTAATACACAGAACAGAGATGAAATTATTGAAATTGATCCTGTAAACGGAATTATAACACCGATCTTTAAAAACATTGTTTGGACAGGAGCTGTTGATGTCACCCAGTTCGAGCCATGGATCAAAATCCCTAGTATGGATATTATCCATAGGGCTGATGACGAGGGGGACCTTCTTTTTTGGACTGATGGTAATAGCCGTCCCAGAAAAATAAACATCAGAAAGAGTAAGGCTTATAACACGGCTGATGGTTATCCAGATCCTATACTCATGAGTTATACTCTTGTGGCAAAGGAACCTCCTCCTTCTCCGTCAATTCTTGGGCCTACGTATGGATATTGGAGTGATTTTACCCGGACAATTAACAATCTGAGAGGAAAATTGTTTCAGTTTCAGATAAGATATGTTTATGATGATTTTGAGAAATCTACCTGGAGTGGCTGGGCTAATTTCGATATACCGACTAGGCCATTTGATGCTAATAGAGATTCTGATCCTGCTATTGATAATAAAATCTTTATTGGAATATTCACAGGGGGGAATATGGTCAAGGAGATTGAAATAGCAGTTAGACAAAATAATGAATCTATATGGGGGGATGCTTATTTATTTGACACATTGGATAAGGTCGCTCAGTCGATCGATGATAACGTTGTTTATTCATATCCTTTTCTTAATGATACTAGTGGAGTTCTGCAAACCCCTGCTGAAGTAAATCAGGTCTGGGATTTTGTTCCCACCAAAGCTGGCTCTCAGGCTTTGGTTAACGGGAACACGCTAGTATACGGAGATATTACCGAGGGGCTTAGGTTTGATGGTGCTTTAAATGTTACGATTGTTGTTTCTTCTCAATTATTATCTATGCAGTCAGGTGATAATGAGATGGCATGGAAATTATGGACTAAGTATAGGCTCGGTCTTGTCTATTTTGATGAATTTAATCGTACCGATGGCGTTCACACCTATTTTAAAGATGATGCGAGCGATGATGATTTCGAGGTTAACACTCCTCGATATCAGGTAGATAATAATTCATCAGATGCCTATAATATAGCGAGGCCAGTTCTTACCGCTTCTATATTTCATCAGCCTCCTATATGGGCAAGATCGTACAAATGGGTTAGAACAAAACCGCTTACATACAGTAATTTTTTATATTATGTTGCATTTGCCATAGATACGCCTGATTCATCCAATATTTATTTTGACATGAATCAGGTGTACGATTCTATTATAAGAAATGGGCAGAGTGCATTAAGCTATGATTTTACGCCGGGAGACAGGCTTAGAGTAATAAGACAGATGGCAACAGATGTGCCTCCCTATGTCTCTGCCAGTGGTGTAATGTATAACATTGACCTTGAGATAATAGCTTTATTAACAAATCCTGTTATTGTCGATGAAACTTTTACTGGCAGATACCTAAAGGTGAGAAGAAATACGCCTTCCAGTACAATGGGGCCAGCACTGTATTTAATCGAGATCTATACTCCTTCAAAGATTAATGATACTACAGAATTCTTTTATGAGTTCGGGGCTGAGTATCCTATTATAGCCCCAGGCGACCCCATCAATATGGCGCATGGCGGAATGTTGCAGAACCAAAATCCTGTAACAGGAGTGCCCGCAACTTTTTCATTCACTGACGGGGATGTTTATAGGCGACCTCGTGAGGCGATGGAATATCAGAATATTGACAGTGACCCGCAAGTATACTTGAAGTTGCAAAACATTCCCATAGAAGATCCTAGTTTTTCTGATAAATATCCAAGTGCAGTAAATGGTAATGGACGAGCGTATATTGTAGATGATGACCAAAAGGAACAGCGCCTGCCATCATTTATACGCTTTGGTGGGGCATATATCCAGGATACGTTTATAAATAGGACAAACAATTTCCCCGCTACCAATTTTGTGGATAATTGCAGCCGTGCGTTCGGTGCGATCAAACGTCTGACGGTAAGAGATCGGCAGTTGAGGGTATTCCAGGAGTTAAAATGTGGATGGATACCTATTTCACAATCAGTGTTACAAACAACAGAGGGGAGTGCAGTTGTTTCGCAGAGTGAGCAGTTACTGAATAATATACAATATTACGAGGGGGATTTTGGTATTGGGAATGCTCCTTGCTCACTGGCAAGTAAGAATTTTGCTGATTATTTCCATGACACGAACAGAGGGGTTATCTGCCGTCTTTCTCGTGATGGGATTACACCTATTTCCATTACTGCCAAAATGAATCGGTTTGCCATTGTAGAGGATTTGAAATACAAAGCAACCGTTTATCTAGGAACATATCCGGCCATCGCCAGTGATATCCCTGGACGTGCTCAGATTTATGGAGTCTTTGATACTAAGAACAATACTTACATATCAGCTTATGAAGAGATCGCTGAATACCCAGATTTAAACCGAGTAGTGGTAAGCCCTCCAAAAACAATGTCATGGGATGAAGTAAGGAACAGATTTATTTCTCCTTATAAATATTACCCGGAATGGATGACATCGCTTAAGAATGATGTCATCACATTTAAGGGCGGTATACCGTATATACACAATGACAAAGTGAACAGATGCCGATTTTATGGCGTCAATTATGACTGGGGTTTGGAGATGGTATTCAATGATAAGTTTGCTGTTAAAAAGACATTCCTTGCCATTGATGAATTATCCAATGTGGTGCTGGCTTGCCCTTCTATAATTACTTCATTGTCAGAACCGGGTTCATCGGTACTTCAGTTATCAAACTTAATTGAGGCGGATTTCACTCGTTTGGAAGAGCATTTTCATGCAGCTTTCTTAAGAGACATTAATAGTCCTGGAGGGATTCTCAATGGAGATTTCTTAAAAGGAGGGTATATCAGAATACAGCTTTACAAGGTTGCGGCGCAAGCACTGATATCATTACATTCTGTGGGCGTGAAATACATTGTTAGTCAACTTAATAACCAATGATATGGTTGCTTTAATTATTTATTTAATACTCTCTGTTATTCTGGGTATACACTGGGCACAAAACAGGAATGAGTATCGTGGGCGGTTGATGATCTTGCCGATTATAGGATTAGCTATAGCGGGGGGAGCAGCTATATATCAAGGTATTAAGGGAGCCAAGCAAAAGAAAGAAGCCAGGAAGTTGCAGGAAGAAGCAGATAAACAGGAAGCGGCTAATCTCTCAGAAGCCCGAAGGATGGCCCTGACTGGAATGCCAGAAGCTGAGTATCAAAAGGCGCTCCAGAATATATACAGGAATCAATCGGCATCGCTTTCTTCCTTAAGGGATCGGCGTATGGCGCTTGCCGGAGCAACTACTGTACAACAATCAACAAATGATGCTTTACAGAACCTTGCTGCTGCGGATGCAAAAGCAAGACAACAAAATCAATACAATTCTCTAAACCTTGCAACTAGGGCTGCGGGGATGAAATCGGATAGAGCAACATACGAAAGACAGAGTGGGGAAGCTATGACGGGAGCTGCCATGCAAAATCTGTTTAATACAGCAGGGTATGCATCGGCTTATTTAGGAGGCAATAACGGAATGGGAAGCAGTAGTCTGTTCGGCAATTCTTCTGATGGAGCGTACAACCGGATGTTATTAGGAACAACGCCGGTTACGGGGAGCGCCGCTGGCCAACCAATCTCATCAGGATTGTCCAAGCCACTTCCAAAATTAGGATACGCTAAACCATATTGATATGCAGGGAGATAAAAAATATGGGACAAAACTAGCTGCTGATCAAGAAAAAAAGTATCAGCAATGGAAAACTCGACTCCCTAAAAACCTTCAATATGAAGGTGATTATGATCTGCGCGGACTATGGAAGGAAAACCCTAACACACAGCCTTCGGGGAACCTTCATTTTCCAGATAAATATAAATTACCTAATCATCCTACGTTTTCTGACGAAAGCATATACTTTAATCAGAATACCAAAGATAAGGGTGGACACTGGCAGGAAACAGACTCTTCATGGAACTATATTCCTTTCAACAAAAAGGTAAAGGATACTATGATTGAAAGAAAAAGTGCTTTGCAAAAACCTCCTGGTAAAGATCAACCTGTCATTGATTGGATGGCGTCTTATGTCAACTCTCCAAAATATAAGCAAAGACTCGCAAACTTTTATGAGTATCCAGGTTATATCCAGAACCAAAGGGCTAATGTACTCCGTGGTACAAAAATAACAGAGACTCCTAGTGGTTCAACCCAGTATTATTCATCAGGGAATGAGGTTACTGTAAGCCAGCCACAATTAGATAGATTAAAAGCAGGCAGAGCGGAAGCATTAACGCATGAGCTAGGACATGCGGTAAATAAAAATACAGAGAATAAGGCAGCAGCCCTCTCGCTTCCTGAATCAAGGTTCATTATGCAGCGTAATAAAGGGCTTGCTCCTGATGTAACAAAGAGCTTGTTACAATTGGCTAAAGAGTCAGGTCGTCCACTTTCTCGACTTATGGGCGGCGAAATGCATGATTATGTTCCTTCTGAAAATAAAAGTGACATAGATGCCTTCAGGTTCTTACTGAAACAAAGAAAGATATATGATGCTGGTACTCAGGATGCAACTGAAGATATTCTGGAACGCGCAAAAAAAGATCCAGTCATTAGGAAGTCTTTCATCTATAAAAGGCTTAAGGAATCTTTTGAGGATAAAGATTTGCTGGACATTATGAATAAGGTTGCAATTAGTAAAAATAAAAAACAGTCAAACATAGCATAATGGCGAAAGGGTATTATGGTAATGCGGAAGCAGTGGTCTTTAACCAAGCCCCATTCTTCAATTTTTTTCAGCAGCAACAGCAGCAGAAAAAAATTGAAAATCAGGCACTTGATAAACAGATAACGGATGACTTAGCAAAGTTGACACCTACTGGTATGCGTCAGCAGGATGTAGATTCTTTTTTAAAGAACTACCAGAATTTAAAAAACCTGTCTATCCAGTATAAAGATGCTATACGTAATCCAGCTAAGAATCCCAAAACATGGCAAGAATTTCAGAATGAAAAAAACAAGCTCGTTGGGTTGATTGCTGAGTCAAAAGCCGCCAAGGAGAATACAAAAGCGCTGTATGATTTTAGAGCTAAGAACCTGGATAAACTCGATGATGACGCTTTCAAGCAGGCAATGACGCTGTATAATGCCCCTATTGGCACTCCTGAGCATGAGCAGGCCAAAACGTTTGATCAGTCGCAATTGATATTTAAAGCTCCTAAGATGGACCTTGTTAAACTCTATACTCCCATTAACCAGTTAAAGCCGGAAGAGGTCCAGGAGGTTGAGCAGTTACCAAGTGGTCAGATCAGAAAAGTAAAGTCCAAACAAGTCAGCCCCGGAGCCGTTGCACAGTATATGACGATGGCCTATGATACGGACTTACTTAACTCTCGTAAAGGGTTTGATGATATGTTCAACAACACGCCACCGGATCAGGTCGCTGCATTAGAAACATATGCCCAAAAATATTACGATCCTGAGTTTAAAATTACATCTCCTAAAGATTTAGCTGTGGCAAGTGGCTTATATGGTCGGGTAAATAAAAGCGTTGTAGAAGATCTGGGAGGCACCGACCTCAGCAGACGTGAAGACTTTGCACGAGCACAGCAGCAACGGTCATTTGCGCATCAGGATGCCATGGACGCGCGTAGGGCTGCACGGGCCGCTGCTAAAAAAGAGATGGATGATTATGTGTGGGAAAGTGATATAGCAACGGCATTAAAAAATAAAGACACAGAGAACATTAAACGGTTGGCCACAAGGCTTGAATCCTCAACCCCAGGAGTGGAGTATAATTATATTAAAGAAGGTGAGACAGATACCAAGTGGCTTAACTTTTACAAGGGCCGTCTTAAAAAGTATGGAGTAGACGGCAAAAGCAAGAACCTCACCGATAAGGATTTTAAAGCTGGGATTTTATTAATCAATATTCCCAGAACTAATAAGGATGGTTCGCCAATTATTGATAAGGCCACCAATGATGCGGAAAGGGATTATATGGCGGTATCAGCTAACGACAAGTATATAGAGAATCGATTGAATAAATTAAAGAACTATGCAGGAGATACTAAGAAATACAGTAAGGATAAATTATTTGAACAACCTCCCGCATTTGAGGAGAATGAATTTGCACCAATTAATGATGAAGACGAAGAAGAACAATAATGCCAGATAAAGACTATATAAAAAAGGTTTATAGTTTCATGGATAATGCCTACGGTAAGAACGGGGCTGTATCCAAAGGAGCGTTTAGCGGGAGCTTTGATCAGTTTTATAATAAAATCAGCTCTGATGAGAAGTATGCCCAAAAGATCTTTGGGGCGCTTTCTACAGCATATGGACCTGCTGGGCTGTATAAGAGAGGATCATTTACTCCTGATATTACAACCTTTAGGGGGAAAGTGCTGACCCCAAAACAAGCTGCTGCACAAGTTGTCCCTGTTGCGGTTGAGGAGGAGCCTACCGATCCGGTTCAATCAGTATTGCAAACCGGGACTGACATTACTATACCTGAGCAGGAAGCGCCTAAATATTTCCAGGATATAAAAGCATTTGAGCCGGATATTCAAGCTGCTGAAGATCAAAAGTTGGCTGATCTGAATAGGGCTGAACAGTATTTATCCAGCACTACGCCATCAGCGCCGGTTACCATGTCAATGAATCCCAGTGAAGCAGAAAGGAAGCAGATAGTCGATCAGGAATTAAGGGATTATAACAAGCAGTATGAAAGCAGTCTTCGGGGAACGCTATTGAAGATAGATGAAGAGGATAAAAACAGATTGACATCTCAGGCTGCCGCCGATGAACTTTACAAAACGCCTAAAGGGAGGTTCTACTATGATTTTGTACGCCCAGTATATAAAACGGCCTTAGAAACTGCTGGTAAAACGGGAGCGTTTGGGGCTAGACTGTTTAACGCAGATAAGACAGCAGATAAAATTGTAGAATATTTTGACTTTGATCGTTTGGCACGGGAAGGCAATCCTACTGCTGCTCTCAATATGGAGCCTTCAAGGCAAAAAGGGAAGTTAGGTATTAATAATATCCTTCCGCGTTCTGTAGAGGCATTGACTAATATGGGAATGCTGATGGGAGGAGCTGCTGCCGTGGGGAGCGGGAAAATGGGTTTAATAGGATCAGCTTTTGCAACGCAATATGAAAGCTACAGAAAAACAGCGAAAGATGCAGGGCTGAGTGATGTCGAAGCAGACAAGTATGCAATTACAGGTGCAGGGGTTAGCGCTGCATTGGAAATGGTATCTCCCAATCAATTAATACTGAATAGTACAAAATCAGCTATCTCAAAGAAAGCAATCCTGGATGCCATTAAGAATGGTGCATCTGTCCGAAGCGCCATTAAGACTGGGTTTAAAGATGGGTTGAAAGAAATGGGGAAAGAGAGTGCTCAGGAACTTACTCAGGTGATAGGAGATAATGTAGTCAAATATGCTTTTGACAATTATGTATTAGATGATCCTCAGTTTAAGCAAGAGGATATTTTGCCATCTGCCAGAGAAGCGTTAGAAACGATTGTATTAACCAGCATAGCTACCGGTGTATTGTCAACGCCTGGAATAATCGCAAGGAATAAAGTTCCTTCTTTAGAGCGCAGTGCGTGGGCTGCGGCGGCAGAAGATCCACAGGTAATTGAGGAGGGATTAGCAAAAGCTGTCGCAGAGGGCCAGATGGATCAACAGGGAGCTGACCTAGTAAAGCAAAATGTTCAGGATTATAAAGCTATTTATGATGCCATTGCTGCAAAAGGATATGATAAGGATGCCGTTGAAAGGATGGCTATCAATGCTTACCGGGCAAAGAAGATAGATGAGCAAAATAAACCCTTATCCGGTATCCCTGTTTTGAATTCCATTACAGCGCAAGATGAGGCTGCCAAAGGAGATATTGAGCGGGATATCATTGCTGCTGCATCCGGGCAGCCTGAAACGGATTATGACATAATAGAAGAGGAGGATATTTCAGAACCTATAAAAACTGAAGAAAATGCCATTCAAGAGCAAACAGCAGATCAAAGCGTGTTACGCGAGGAACGACCCGAAATGGAATTGCAAGAAGTGGTCAGCGGAGACACCGAACCCGAAGTCGTTGCCTCAAAAAGTGAGCAAGCCCAACCCGAAGTCCAAGAAGAAATAGCTGTTTCCCAACCCGACAAAACTGCCTTCATGATGCCGGAGGACATTAAGGGAAGGCGTGATGAAGCACGTAACCGCCTTAAAAATGCGTGGGATTCTTATAAGACCTTGAGTATAATAAGTGATCCTGAGAAAAATCTGAAACGGGATAAGGAATTTTATTCTGCTCTGACAAATTACGTCAAAGAAGAGCTGTTTTATAGGGCCAACCAAGTTAAAGGATTTGCCCAACAGAAGAAAGCTAAAATTAAGCGGGCTATTACCACCTCTATTAAGGAAGAGGGAATAGGATTACAGGATGTTTCAATGTTAAATGATGCTTTTGAAGAGGCATATGCTCAGGCTAAGAAGATACCGGGCATTTTGCCTGATGAAAACAATGACCGGATTTCCTTTAAGCAATATATCAAAGATCGTATTAAAGTCCGGGAGGCTGGCCGTAAAAAGGGCGTAAAGGAAGGCGTAGGGGTAGCTGCTGATCGTGTGAAGAGCGTTAAAGGAGCGATCACAGAAACATTAAAAGGCTCAGGCGTCAAGCTATCCATGCCGCAATTACGCCGTATATCTACCTTATTGCAGCGGGCCAACACTTCTACTAAGCTGGATATGTCTGTTAACCGCGCAATAGATGCCACTACTCAGATGATATGGGAAGCAAAAAATAAGCAGAAGATATCCAGGACAAAAGGTTTGATAAAAGCTGTGAGCAAACTGAAGCATTCGCAATCCATGGTGCTCCAGGATGTGGATTGGATTAAGCAACTGCAACTACCGACCCCATCCAAGGTAGATGACCTGGACACTTATATGGATATGCTTAATGATTACGTGCAGTCCAGAAGAGGCAATGAGTTAAATCCGAAATATACCAAAGAAGAGATTTCTGAGTTTGTAGATCAGGAGAATAACCGTATATATAAAGAGAAACGCCAGTCGATGCAGGACGATCTGGAAGGGCTTAAAGAAGAGGAAATTATTCCTGATGATGTTTCTTTAGACGAATATATAGGAATGCTGAGTAGTCAGCAGCCATCAAAATTCGAGGAAGGCATCAGCAAGAAACAGGAAATTCTTAAGCAGGAACTTAAGACGAAACTTGGGTATCTGAAAGAAAGGATACCTGAGTTTGAGGGAATGGAAAAAGATGTGGTAACAAAATTAGTGAGGTTAGATCCCGCATATCTGAATGCCGTTGATCTTATTAAATTAAATAACGTCCTGAATAATATTGCTGAATTTGGTACGCTGGATGCGGCAGGTGATATTATTACTTCTTATCAAGCAAAAAAAGCAACTGAAGAGCTGGCTGCGGGAGGTGACAAAATCCGGGAGTTACCGCATGAGGATATAATCAAGAAAAAGAATCTTTCTAATATAATGGCTGCATTATTCTATAATGATACTGCCATATCCAATTTTCGAGAGAAAACTATTGGCCCTATTGAAAGGAAACTATCCCCAGTTTTTAGAAAAACACAGCAGATGGTACAATCCTTTGTTGAATTGAATAAGAAACATAAAATAGGAGCGGCTGCAAACGCAAGGCTCCATGCTTATTCTTATCTCAATCAATATAAAGGATTTGAAAGCGGGGAGATCGCTGATGATCTTAAAGCCCGTCTGGATGATTTAATTGATGATGCCAAGTATTTGCTTGATAAGGGGAATCAGGTGAAGGCTTCAGCACGTAAACCATACATTGATAATGCTACAAGTAGACTTGAAGCATTAAAAAAATTAGGATTTATTGATTATGGGATCAGTAAGAAGTCAGTCGAAGATGAAGGGAAGACTATAACAGGAAAGCCCAGGAAGAAAACGCAACGGGATCTTTGGATTAAGATAAATGAGAATTTTGATAGTGATAACCCTCTTGGCTCTTTGAACAGTGCTTGGGATAAAATGAGCAGCGGAGAAAAAGATGTATATCAGTTTGTGAGAAATTCCTATGACGCGCTGACCGATAAGTTGGAGTTTGTTACAAGGACATATGCTGGTAAAGACTTTAAACGTGAAAGAAATTATGTGTCACTTGTGGCCAAAAGAAAAGATGGGAAAGGGTTTGATGATAAAGAGATGTCTGATCAAACTGATATCACCTATAACTTAAAGTCATTAAACAGCAAGCCATCTGGCACAACTACAAGCCGTGTAGAGAAAAAGCCCGAAGACATTTATTATGACGGAGATTTCTTTTCCAACTTTGTCAACAGGTATTATCAGTCTTTATATACAGCAGAAGTGTTGCCAGAGTTGCAGACAGTCGCCAAAACGGTAAACAGTTTTGATTTCGAAAAATATATTTCAGGACAAATAGATAAAGGTTTTAAAGGCGAAAAGGGAGCTAAGAATTATGACCAATTTAAAAACAAACTCATCCAGGCGGTTAATGAAGGTAAATATTCTCCTTTCTTTAGGAGGGAATCCAAAGGAGTATTGGATAATGCCGCAACTCGTATAATGAGTGGAGGCGTTAAGTTAGCGCTCAATAATGTTTGGCAAGGACCGGCCCAGCTTGCACCCGCCATATTACACAACTTTGCTATTGCTGATTCGAAGGCAACTGCTTTTGCTATTGGATCAGCTTTTAAGTCTTTATGGAACCGGCAGTATGCGAAGGATAGAGGTGCATTTCTGGAAAACTTTACAGGTGTAAAGCGCTCTGCGTTGGGATCACAGGCTTATGAGAATTATATTGACCGGATATCCGACCAACCCGGTTGGTGGGTTAATGCAAAAGCATTATCAGACAAGATTCACAAGGCTTCTGCATTTTCTCTGGAACGCGGGGATCAGGCAGCCCAAAACACAGCCTATATCAGTGGCTATATAACGTCGTTACTTAAACAGAGAATCATAAAAGACCCAGCAGATTTTGTTTTTGCTGCACATGCGAAAAAGCCAAATGAGAAAGCATTAGCCTTTGCAGAGCAAACAGCTTCAGCTATAAATAATGAATCTGCGCGTGAATATAAGCCTGATGTGCTTAAGGATTCTGATAAGGCCAAGTATCTGTGGATGCTCCAAGGATTCTCCCTGAACGCCTATCAGAATGCAATGAATAAGGCAAAAATAATCTGGGACAACCGTAGCACTACCGCTGACCGGAATGAGGCAGCTTTGCATTTTATGGGTTACTTGGGAGAAATGGCCACTTATCAGTTGGTTAAAGGAACTGCTCGCGGATTCCAAGCAGCCATAGCCGGAGCGCTGATAGCAGTTCTGTTTGGCATTAAAGGTGGCGAATCTGAAGAAGAAAAAGAAGAAAAGAGGAAAAAGGAAAGGATCAGGACTGGAGCAAATGCTTTAGCAGACATCACCCTGTCCAACCAAAATGCACTTGTTCAGGGTGCATTTAAAAGTGCGATCAATTTGGGTTATATGGGATGGGCCAAAGCCCAAGCTAGAGAAAAGCGGAAAGAAGCGAAGGAAATGGGTAAAAAGTTTGATCCACGTGGAACCTACCTAAGTCCCTACTTTGCCCCTTTCTATGGAGTGGAAGGCGCGGGAGGCGGCGTAGAATTTTATTCTGATGCAGCCAAGAAAGGAGTTGAAGCAATGACGGATGTTATGGGCTGGGCAAATGATCCCGATCGTGAACAGAAAAAGTCTGATGAACAGAAGGAATTTGAGGCAATTGGCAAAAAACTCAACATCTCCATGACAGCGGCTGCAATCCTGCTTCGATCTAGCGATTTAACAATTTTAAACAGGAAGATGCAGCAGCAACTGCAAGGAGCTGCTAAAAAGAAAAAAACTGCCGCAACCGGAACCGCAAGGAGTAATCGTAGTCGTCGCAAAAGAGTAATCAGAAAAACTGATAATAAATAAAACTATAATCATAAATTATTACATTTGTATAAACTATTTCCTCATGGCTTTCGTGGTGGCATTTAGCGTAAAACAATCTGCTGATGGAACGACCGTTACCTTAACGGATACGACCAACTACGGAGATGGTGGTTCTTTTAATAAAACTGATTTTACATCTCGCACTCTCTATATAACAAGAGGTGATACACTAATTGAAGAAATAATTCTGTTTCCATATACTAACACGAATAACGCTATTCAGGATGAATATGCCTGGACAATAGACCAAGATTATGTGTATTCTATCAAGATGGTACTTGTTGATAATATGTCCGTTACATACACATTTTCCAGCCAAGTTATCACAAGCGAGTTCACCAATAAAAAACTCAGGGAAATCCTATCAGCTTATTCTACATGTGGATGCGATGACAATTGTAAGCTCGCAGAAAAGATGCAATGTGGGATTGATGCAGCAACTGCCAGGACATGCGCCGGAGATATTTCGCAAGCTCAACAAATCATGTCCTATGTTAATGAACTAGCGGATAACCATATCAATTGTTAGGAAATGCCATATATAGATGATACAAAAGCCAAACAGATTGTCTCAATAGCCAAAGATTATATTGGGACGACCTTCTATTCTTATGTTTCCAAATCGGCAAACGGATGTGGACAAAAGAATGATTGGAGATCACTGCTTTGCTTTTATGAATTATACCGGGTAGCTGGCCATAATATTGATGATCTAATTAATGATCCTACTTATCAGAACATTATTGTAAAACTTCTCTCTCAGGTTGCATTAACCCCTAATTATTCATTAGCGACTTGTAATAGCAGCATTATTGTTACAAATGGAGGGTGTGGCTGTGAAGGTGGCTCAAGTACAACAGGCCCCGTGTCAGGATGCACAGATAGTATATTGCCATTTCATCTAAATTTTGGGGAAGTCTCATTTGGCAGTCCTTTCCTTATCGGGGTAGACATTTTGATTGTTGTAAGAGAAGGGATTGTGATGAGAGCGAATCCAGCAGCAATAGACGGATTTATTTTTGATCCTGTAACCGGAACATTTATCCCCAATGCTCCTGTTGCTGAAGGCGGCGAGGATTTTATTATTCTGTATAAAAATTGTAGTACGGGTGGGGTGCCAGTGCCTCCTATTGGACTGGCTACAGGATCTATAACTTTTTCCGGTGATGGAGTTACAACATCTTTCTCAATCCCGCATCTGATTAATAGCATAACACCTCCATTATTCTATATAGTAGGCGCTGGATCAGTTGCGGCACAGGGATGGACTGATTTGGATATAAATACTACCCACATCATTGTTAATTATGATGTGGGTCCGCCAACAGGCACAAACAACATTATATTAACCTGGGCAGCAAGATAAATTATGGGATACAGTGGCGCAACACGGACATTTGATACTAGAGCTGATCTTAGGCTACAAATAGGCACTCCTAATGTTAGGGTAACGTTGTTGGGAGGAGCTGTAATCTCTGATGGATTGGGAGGAGATTTTTATTGGGATGCTGATTCTCTTGCGCCAGAAGACAATGAAAGCATTATACAAGTAGTCGGAATTGTAACTGGACGCTGGATAAGAATGGGAGTGACTCCATAGAGCACATGATGTTTAAGAATTTAACCATATCTATTTTACTATCCTTTCCCTTTTTTGCCATGGCACAAACTGCCACGCCAATTGTAAATGGAGGAACCTATTACGAATTCAAGAACGGAGTTCGTATTGATAGTGCTTTGTTCTTACCCCGAAGGGATACGACGGTGACAGATCTTCGGTTAAAAGCACCTGGAATGCTCCTCTATCGCCCGCAGGATAGTCTCCTATACTATCTGAAAGGGAATACAATGACAGCGTTAGGAGGAGGATCTGGGGCAAACATCAACATTTATAATTCAAACGGCATCCTTAGCGGCAATCGGACATTAACTGGAAATCAAAGAGCATACAATCTTTTATTTGATAGTATAAATGTTTTCACTGCAAGAGGGAACAGTTTTCTTGCCGTTGCTCAAAATACACCAATTTCAACTGTTGCGTTAACTTCTTTGTTTTTGCAATACAACCAATCAAATTGGCGAGCTATTACTACTGGTGGTCAATCAATGAACGTTCAAGTTGATGGAGGAATATCGACGACTACTGGCAGATTTAGTATCACTGCTGGAACCTCCGTGGCCCAGGATCTCTTTTATGCCGGTGGTCAGGAAAGCCCCAATCCAGGGATTACATTTCCACAATTAAAAAACAATGTTTCTGGCGATAGCTTATTGACAACAAATAACTCAGGAAAGGTTATTCTTGTAAACAAAAATACAATAGGAGGAGGCATTACAAGTTTGAACGCCTTAACCTCTCCAATCCAAACGTTCACTACAGGAACAGCGGGGAGTGATTTTAATATTGCATCTGCTGGGGCTACTCATATATTCAATATACCAACAGCAAGCATAACAAACAGAGGAGCAGTAGGCACCGGAGCGCAAACATTTGGGGGAGATAAGACATTTGCTGGCTCTATAACAACCGAATCAACCATTACCCTGAAAGCGGCTAGTGGTACTCCTACCGATCCGGGAGACATTTCTTTTACTTCCAATGCCGGTACTGAACAAGCAAGAATTGCAGCCACAGTAGGGGGCGGCGGACTTGCATTATCAAGCGGATTATCTCTTGTGGTTTTAGATGCCCTTACAGGAAGGACAAGCGTCGGTACTGGGTTAGGGAATTATAAATTCAATATTCTATCCCCCAATAACGCTGCATTAGGCGTTGAGAATAATGATATTCTGAGTTCAACATCGGGGGGAATTGGACATTTCTTTAACTCAGGAATACCATCAGTCCCAGATTTGCGGTTAGGTGGAATTGCTATTGGAAGTACACAGACTGGGCCAGCCAATATCGGTGCCTCTATTTTTGGATTTAGTTCTGATGGATGGACGCCAGCGAGCCGTCCCACATATTTAGCATTTAGCACGACTGCTTCTGGAAGCATAACTCCCATAGAGGCTATGAGAATAACCGCGGATGGGGATATTGCCGTAGGAAGCACTACAGCACCTACATCCAAAATGCACGTGTCTGGTGCGATATCCTTACCCATTACTACCATTACAGCCAATACAATATTAGATAATACCCATCATACGCTTCGGGTCACAACAGCGGGGATTACATTGACGTTCCCGGCTGCTAGTTCTTGTAATGGACGAATGTATGGTATTATCAATTATAATACTGGTGGCGCAGTCAATACTTCAGCATTTTTAACTCCGCTCGCTATTAGCACTACAACAGTGTCTTCAGGCACGATAGTTTGGGTGCAATCTGATGGGGCTAATTGGTATCAGATAAGATAAAACGAAAGATCATGACAGAGACTAAAACCATTTTTAGCATTAACAGTCCAACGCCTCAATGGGCAAACTGGTTGTTCCGTAGTGTGTTCCTATTAAACAAGGTTGTAATAGCTATTGTCGCTGGTGATCCTGGGATTGACCCAGAAACTAAAGTCCGGATCGGCTTGTATTTATCTGGCTTAGATACCTTCTTTTGGGGACTGAGCCGTATGGTGGGTGTAAAGATACAGGATGATGATGAACAGAAAAAAACAAATTCATAAGAATGGATATCACAAATGAACAGCTTGCCGCCATAATGACGAATGCCAGGAAGACCGGCATTGACGTATTTGCCCCGTTATTACGCAAGTATATGGAGCAATATGAAATAAATACGCCAATAAGAATCTCGATGTTCCTTTCACAAATTGCACATGAATCTGGAGAGCTGAGATATACCAGGGAAATATGGGGGCCGACTGATGCACAACGACGGTATGAAAAACGGATCGATCTGGGTAATCTACATGTTGGCGATGGAAAAAAATTTATGGGCCGTGGCCTTATCCAGATAACCGGGAGGGCAAATTATGCCGCCTGTAGTTTGGCTCTTACCGGATCTCCTGATACTTTCTTAGATAATCCAGAGTTGCTTTCAACTCCTAAATATGCCACCGAGTCTGCTTGTTGGTTTTGGTATGATAGAGGGCTAAACGAGTTGGCAGATAGTGAGGATTTCCAAAGGATCACAAAACGCATAAATGGGGGGCTAAATGGACTAGAATCAAGGATCAAATTTTTTGAGAGGGCAAAAAAAAATTTGGCAGTATAGTATTTTTATTAGTAAATTGAAAGGAAATCCCATATTTAATAACCTTTCAACCCAAAGCTATGACCCTTGCAAATTTCGTGATAGACGAAGAAAAAGAAATTATACGACTAGCTACCGGCGAAGTCGTACAACCTTTAGCCCCCAGAGATATTAAGCTGTTATGTTACCTAAGCTCAAGGACAAATGAAATATTGTCAGTACATGAAACATTGATAGAAGCGTGGGGAGAAGACGGTTTTTATATGAGAAGAGTATTGGAAGTCCATATAACGCGCTTACATAAAATCTTCCGGCAAAACCCTAAATATTTAATGAGGTTTATTCTTAATGAAGGGTATATATACCTTTTGGTTCAACCAATCCCAGCAGATATGCCCCCATCATATCCAATTATCCATCCTATAACTCAATCCTATACATATAAATAATTCCACTACTGCATATTTAGCCATAAATATTTGGCAAATTCCAATAAAGTCTATAATTTGGGAAACTCAAGTAACTAATTACTAACTATCTTATAACTAAATTATAATTATGATGCAGCCATTTTCCTATCCTACAATCCGAGCTATTCTTGCTGTTGCTAAAAGCGAAATTTCAAATAATATAATCGATGTAACAAAAATATGGGACTACGAGCTTAATAAAAAAGCAGAAGGAGTGAATAAAAAAATATTAGCAACAACCAGATTGTTAAATGATATAGATAAATTTCTATATCAAAACTCAGTTTTAAAGCTGAGTGACGTTGCTAAGTCTTCATTAAATAAAGGAATATTATATGTAAATGACAAAGGTATCCTTGAGTTAACGGATGCCTTTCTTATTTCAACAGCCTTCGAGCGAGGTACATCATTTGTAGCTGGAATAAACCAGGAAGACAATAAGGATAAAGGGCTTTATCTCATTGAGTCTACTGTTGGCAGCACAAAACTAAACACTACTAATATTAAACTTCAAAATGTATTAGAGCATTTTAATTTGCCTTATCCTAATAAGGTTTTATGGAGTACCTTAACCAAGGAGGAGTATACAAATAGAGGATTTAGATTGGAATTCCCGGACAATTTACATGGTTGATGCTTACTATTATCACAGAAAATACATAAATTAAACCATAACGCTACAAACCTTTTTACGAATGCTTAAATTAACAATCGTTGAAGTACCTGAACGGTTAACTTCTAGTTACTCAAAAGTAATAATCCCCCTTAATGGCCGTGTAAAACTGTCTGGTACTAAACTTGCTACTGAATATAATTTTAAAGAAGTTGAGTATTTTTCTATTGCAAATAATAAACAACTCGATCCCAACGACACAGCTTTATATCTCATCCCTAATGCTAATCCAGAAAAAAGGGTCGATCTTAGTTGGGATGAAGAAGGCAAAAGACCTATGTTATTATTAGGTAAAACGCTTCCTGCTTTTGGCCTTAAAGCTCCTGATCAGGTGTCCTATGAAATAATCCCTTATGACTATGAAGGGAAGAAAGTAAGGGTAATTAAATTGTGTACTGTTGCTCAACCACAAAACGAGGAAATAATTACTGAACCAGCAAAAAAAGGGACACCTCCCAAAAAGGCTGCCCAGAAAACTGGACGTGTTCGAGGTACATACAATAAAAAAAATAAGTCGGCCAAGCCTCCCGAAAGGAGAGCAAAAAAATAATCTATGAAAAAAATTGATGATAACTACCAAAAAATTATATCTGCTTCTGTTGAGGGGGAATATCTTATAGTAGAGTTTGCTAATGAGGATGTCGCCGAAGCATCGATTAAAGATCTTTTTAAATCGATGCGTAACCATGATATTGATGATGTTGATGTAACAGATAATAATTTAATTAATGTAACATTTAATCCCCGCAAAATAACGTGGGTAGATATCCGTAAACTGACTGATCCAGAATTTTCTAAAGCACAGGAAGAAAGTGCTAAGGAAGAAGCCAGAGAAAAAGCAAAAAAGGAAAAGGAAGGGGCAATAATTTTTGGGCAGAAAATAAGAATTTTTCGGGAAAGCAAAGACGTGTCGATTAAAGAGGTGGCTGCTATTATTGGAGTAGGTCCACAATCCCTAGCAAACTTCGAACGAGGCAAAGGAGAGCTGACCTTCTCTAATTTACTTGGTCTTCTTTCTGCGCTGGGCGTTACTATGCAAGAAGTGGAAGAGATGGCTGCTCCGCCATCTTCACCTGAAACCACTTCTGCTAAAGAAAAAGTAAAATAAATTTTGTAAAGTAAAAAAAGCTATTTATTTTCACGTTGTAAGAGATTGTCACTTCATTATAGCTTGAATCTTTCGGTGAAAAATTTAGACACAGGAATCTATCTCTGCCGAGATCGCTCCTTTCTGATCGAAAATACTCGCTTCGGCGAGTATTTTTTTACCATAAATCTTATCCTCATGGCAAAGATCCAAAAAGAAGTCGAATGGTGGGGAACCACCCCAGGAGATACTATTAGAGAATCATTAGAATTTTGTTATATTCCTATTTCTTCCTTCGCAAAAAAGATGGGGTTATCTATACAAGAAGCAGAGCACCTTTTTAAAGGCGATATGGTCCTTACTGAGGCAATGGCTGTACAATTACAAGATATCCTGGGTATAGATAAGCAGTTTTGGATTAACCGCGAGAAAAACTACAGGGATGGGCTGGCAAAAGGGCTAAAGAAATTCGATGATATCTAAAAAGTCAATATGATATAGGATTATTAATCCGAACATTACTGCTTTCATTATATCTGTTTTGGTGTTATATTTTTTATTTTTCTTAATTCTGCTTCTTCTATAATAAAATAATCTCCTAGCAATTGGTCCAGTATAGTCCGTAGCAATATGTAATTTTTGCCGTCACTTATCACAGAAACTGAAGGATCTACATATGGGGCTATAGACCTGTTTATATACGCCTCACCGTCCTCAAAAACAAGACTTTCAATATGGAATAATATGATCGTGCTATCTATCTTCTCTGTGCATTGTTCTATAGTTACCTTAACAAGCTGTTTAGCGGATCTTCCTTTACTATCTGTACCATGGATAATCATTGGCGTAATTGTTCCTATGACTTTAAAAGGTTCAAAAAGATCAGCAGCTTGCATAAATTTAGTCATTAGAATGTCTTTGTATATCAAAACCATCTTCATGGTGAATTTTCTATCCATAATATATTGTAATATATTTTCATTTTTTGTCTTTGAGTAGTAAGATCACTTGATCAGGATTATAATTCCACTCCTCCAGGTACCTCATCCGTTGTATCCATATGGGGATTTCAGGTGAAAAGCGGATCTTACAGATCGTTTGCCAACTCCTGGGGACTTCAGATAAAATATAGCTGATCTGATTTAAGCAAACAAGAATCTTTATAGAATAGATGTCTTCAGTAATCCCGAATTTTATACCATTCTGTTCAATTCCTATCCCATATTCTTGCCCTACTGGGATCTCACATAAAGAATAATCAATAAAAAACCATCCTTCGTTCCTTTTTAAAATGGGATCGAACTTGTATTTTTTAATGCTGGATATTATTCCGGGATTAACTTGACCTTGTATAGTCAAATGGAAATTTTCCATGGGGTGTTATTTAGCGTAAGGTAATAACTGTTGCGGCAATAGCTTTGGCTTCTTGTCCTTTTCGTACATAACATGATTTAATGCTGATAAGAATGCCTCTAAATCAACCGAGAACCAATTTATCACTCTACGATTGCCATTTTTTTTAACCTCACAATTCTCCGCAGGAGAAAACGCGAAATAGCGTCTGCATTTTATTGGACGCACTGGATAGATGCTTCACTCTCCATCTTTTAAGAAAACACATGCTGAATGGGTTTTAGAGAAAAGGAGTTCTTTCTGAGGGATACGCACTTGCTCCAATAAATATTTTTTATCTATTGATATATTATTTTCTTGGCAATATGAGGATATCAATTCTGCCTCTCCTTTATATAACATAACATTTATATGACAACAAAAAGAACATCCTTTTTTACAGCTTAAAGAGAGCTTTTGACCAGGAGGCATTCCTGCGACAGCATCATCGACCTTTCTATATGCAATAGCAAAGAGGTCTTTTTCTGTCTCTGCCGATAACAAGCGTAATTGCGCTATATAAAGATCAATCATTTTTGCTAGATAGGCCATCTTGTCCGGCGTATTTAATTCTGGGTTAAGATCCATTTGAGTTATTAACTCCTGCGTAAGAGCATATACTCCCTTTTTAATCTTCATAAATTTCTATTTTTATATTAGACAGCATGTATATTAATTTATTTTAAATCATAGTATCTGTCAACTTCTACTAAGATGAGTTTAGTTGCTGAACCAATCTTTACTTTAAGAAAGAATTCGCCTCCTGAGTAACAATAAATTATATTGAGTGTTGTATCTCTATTAAGTATCTCCAGTGCATTAGGATTGCCTTCCCCGTTCTCATTAAAATAAATTCCACCTCCTTTCCACTTACCACCGTTTTCCTCTTCTTTTAGCTTTATCGCTTCCGACAAGTTTATTGTACCTGAACTTGAAATATTTGGTCTACAGGCCATAAAAAAAACAGAGATAATTATAAGGCAATAGTTTATTTTTCCCATGTTGGAATTTCTTATAAGGAATCTTGAAAAGTGAAATTACCTGTTTACACTTTAATGGCCAAATTCTTACGCTTAAATATACGATTGGAGTTTAAAGGGAGCGGTGGCAAATGGATATATAAATACGAATTAAGGCGCTCCAAGATTGAGGTTGGGACTTCTCCGGAGTGGATAGTAGACTCATGTTCTGTCACATGGAAAATGCTTTGCCAATTTTCAATAGAGATCCTTATAATGCAAAGCCCCAAGTATGAATCAATTTTTCTGTAGGAGATACGATAGTCGTCGATTGTAAGTTTACCACTTTTCATTGCTGGAGGGATTAAGGGATTAGTTAATAAATAAGGTTACTTGATTAATTGAATTTACCGGATTCTTTAGAATTTACCAAAAATGACTAACTAAATAGTGGGGATGTCGTAGAGTCTGGGCTGACATACAAATTGACATAAATTAAATTTCTGTTTTTCAGATAAGCCACTATGGCTCATTCAGAAGGATTATGCTAAAATTCCACGTTTTCATACAATAATACACTTAGCTTATCGTTTTTAATACAATCACGCTATAGTATTGCATTTCACGGCAACAAAGATTAAAATGAAATGCATTTGGAAGCATTGAAATGTCGTTTTTTACCATTAAATTTGACATAATTCTTGACATAATTTAAAAATAACCTGATTAATATGACCCATAAAGAAGCTCAACACGAAAGTAGGCAGATTTGCTCATTTGTCCCAAATAACGGATATTATTATGCAAATTTCAATAGCTGTGAAGGGACTAGCCCCAAAGAAAGAAGGCTGCGCTATCCCACAAAAGTAAAAGCCGTTAGTGACCGTAGCCAGCTTTCATTAAAAGATGAAAAGCGTCTCCGTAATATTGAGCAGGCTATTAATAAGTATGTGGATACGTGTTCTTTACACGGGATGCCTGTTAAGCGCCTGCAACTTGAAACGTACCTTGATGGTGTATTCAGGCCGGATAAGATTGTTAAAGAAGTAAAGAGGGACTTGATTTCGGATCATAAAAAAATGATAGAGGGAATGAGAGCCGGAGAAATTTTACAAAAGAGTGGTAAGAGATATAGCCCTAATAGTATTGACCAATACGAACGCATACGACAAAGATGGGAAGAAGTAGTGGGAGCGGCAAAAGATAATCCTGCCACCAGATTTATATTGTCATATGATATGACTATAGTTGATTGCAAAAAAATGCTAATATTCCTAACTAAGGCCGACTATTGTAAGAATACGATATATGATACTTTTAATCTTCTCAAGATTTTTCTCAAATGGTCACATAAGGAAGGGTTTCATGACAACGAGATGTATAAAACCATGAGTGATCATATAAAGGTGAGTAGGGAAGAGGCAGATTCAATTGCCCCCCGATTCGAAGAAATCAAGGCATTGTACGAAAAAAAATTTGATAACCCTAATCATGAACGTGCTCGTGACTTTTTTGTTCTTGGATGTTTTTTAGCTCTCCGTGTTAATGATTTAAGGCGTATCAACAATTACCATCTAGTACACGATCCCGGAGGTGATTATTTTGATATATTTACAAAGAAGGGGCAAAAGAAAGTAAAAATTCCGTGCCACTATATTGCCCGTGAAATTTACACAAAATACAGAGTTGATAATAAGATATTTATTACAGAGGGAAAGAAATTAGGTCGCGGCGTTGGGCAGTGGGTTAAAAAATATAAAGAGGGGCAATTACCCGTTTTCTCAAGAAATTGCCTTAATCGTTATATTCCTCTTATTTGTGAAAATATTATCTTGGGTAACAAGTTGATAACCTACACCAAAGGAGGTGTAACCAGAGAAGAATACTGTAAGCGTTTGGATCTGCTTGCACCCCATTCTATGCGGCGGTTTTTCGCAACATATATGGTTGTAGAAAAAGGCTATGCACCAGATGAAGTAATACAATGGACAGGGCACAAAGACAGGGAACAGCTTTTAAGGTATATTAAAGTTGATCCAGAATTTCTCCTTAAAAAGATTTCTCTTGATCCAGATTTTGCTGCGCCTTCCGCATCTTCTTTAAATCCTTCCGTTGCAGAGTAATCTTTTTTCCGACTCTCATGCCGGTAATATTTAACTGCTTCATTTTACTACGTATAGTACGTTTGTGACAATTAAGTTCAATCGCAGCCTCTGCTAGAGTAAGCTCCTCCCAATCCGGAGGAGTTTTTTTTTGTTCGTCAATCTTCTGTAGCATTTGAGCAATCTCTTCCTTTATGATCCCCTTTATTGTTTGCTGGAAATCGCTATATGACATGTTTATATTGATTGTTTCAGTCTTGTGCATCTATTTGAGGTTTTCACGTTAATAAAAGTTGTCTTCAAGGGTTATATAATGATCCTCTTCTAGTATGCCATCGCCGGATGGATGAGGATCATGGAATAATATTCCCCTCTTATAGATAACCTGATGTATAACGCCACGATGAGACGGTCCCACAGCAAAGTAATAATCTTGATACCCAATCATCAGCCAGGGATCTTTACTATGCCGTATTTTCTTTTTATATTTATATTCAGCCAGCCACATTTCGAGTGCCCTGTACCAAAACCCCTCTGGATTAGCATTAAATAGATCTTCTATATTAGGCACGTCTGCCACATCGCAATCAAAATAACAGGCGTAGGTGGTCATCATACAGTTGCCTATTATCCCTTTCTCCGGCTCATCTAACTTAGTTTGATATTGTATCTTCATCCTATTTTAAAATGAGCATCATTAATAAGCATTGCATCTTTAAGCTCCTCAGTCGTGGTCTGTTTTACTATCTGTTTCATGGTTTGTTGATTTACACGCGCCAGTACATTGCGCCGCAAAATAGAATCTGCCGTATCTTTTTTAAGAAGGTCCAGCGCAGCAGCAAAAAAGGCGAGTATTTGTATCGCATCCGTCAAGTCAAGTTCAATGGTAACTTTTTTCATTCCATCTTTTTTAGTTATCTCCCAAAAACCAACCGTGCAGCATCGCGCATTTCTGAGTTAGTGCGCTTGTCAAAGCCTGTTATCTTCTTAAATGTCTCTGCATCCCATTTTTTTTGTGTAGGCTTGACTAAGTGACAGGTTATCCTTTGTTCTTTACAGTATTCGGCCAACAGTTTGCCTATACAATGGTTTTCTCCAACTTTTTTTGCAATATTCTCTCGGATATGCGCCCCCACTATATGGTGAAAATTACTTATGGTGTTAAGCCAACCAGCTTCCACGTATACTATGCATTTGTGATTGGCAGCCCACGCATGTGTTTGGTGTACTTCCAAAAATGAAATCAATTCGAAAAAGCGCATAGTAGTAACAGTCGTTAATTGCCATCCATCCCACACAGCGACTCCCGATTTATCTACGTCTGGGTCAATGCCTATATATTCCGGTCTAGTCATTCAAATATTTTTTTTCGGTCTTGCTCTTTCCATTTTTTAAACAGATCCATGAGTGCCAAGCGCTTCGCGTAATTTATAACCAACTGCTTTTCAGATTCAGAAATCAACTTATTTAAATACGCCTCTATCAGCTTATTCATCTCTCTATGCTTCTGAAAGTCAGCCGTAGGAGCCATGATCTCGCTTTGCCTCAACGTAACGGCCTCGGCCATATATGCCTTTTTCTGTACTGTGCTATATGGGATGACCTTAAATTGATCAAGAATATCATATACCCAGTGTGCATACTCTAAACTAACAGATGAAAAATCCTGATTCAGATACTTCTTGTAATACTCGTTTGCAAACTGTTTATCCTGCATCTCCTGTTCTTCTTTGGTTGGTTCTGGTGATTCTATCAGTTGCTGCGGCTGTTCGTTAATTTTAGCGGCCAAAATCGCTCTTTTACGCAGGTATTGGAATAATACCTTCCCAATGTGTTCAATGGTCAGATTCGGCCCGAAAAGCTCTATTTTCTCAGGGAGGTCACCGGCAGCGTTCAAGGTAAAAGCAAGCGTTACCTCGCCAGGAGTTAGAAGGCCGTAATGAGCAAGCACAAATCTGTTGAACATTTTGGCAAACTCCTTCGAAGTAGAGTCGTCTATTTTCAACCCAGTTGTTAGGCATATCTCTTTCAAGACATTCCCCATCTGTGCAACAAGCGACTGTGCAGGAAGGTCTTTAATCTTCGTGCTGTTGGCGTGTTGCCTCATCCAGATCTCGGATGAGGTCAGCCGTAGCGGCGTCAATTGCTTGGAGGCTACCTTCAACTGTTTGCTTTCTTCCGCGTCCATCTGAAAATTTTTGATCTTTGATCCAATTGCTAAAGTGCTGATAAATAGCTCTTTCGCTTTCGTAATACTTTTCCCCTGTGAAATATTGCTTTTTAAAAACTTCCCACAACCCATACACCTGTGTCATGTCGATATTCTGCTTGGATGTTTGCCTAATACGCTCGGCCACGGCTTCTGCATTGCTTTTTGGAAGTTCTAAGCCAATATTTTTTTCATTAGGGAAAAAGCCTTTTGCTTCCAGTTTTGTTTCCCCCTTACCCCCTTCTTCTTTATCCTTATCCTTGTCTTTATCTTGTTCTTTATCCTTAGCCCCTTCTAAGGGGCTTATAAGCCCCTTATCTTCTTTAATTAAATTGTATTTATTTAACTGCTGAAGGACTGATTTATGCGCCCGATTTGCTGGATTGAGTTCAGCATATTGAAATGTTATAAAATCCGGAATGAACCATTTGGACCCATTATCAAAGACGACCACTCTCCCTGTGAAGAGTCCCCGTGCTTTTTCTGCTGATAACTTTACTCCCAATCGTACAACCGCCAAATCAAACTCAACATGCCATATGCCAGCGTGATCACACTCATCTAATAGATAAAGCCAAAAAAGTTTATACTCGGCTGGTAGCCCTTTTATGAAAGTTTTTTTCCATTTATCTGTATCGGTAAAGCGTTTAGCCATTTTACTTATTGAAAAAATCCCTTTCTGTTATTTTTAATACAAACATGATTTTCGCCATCCATTGATATCGAAGTATCCATTTTTTTCCCACAGCTCCTGTTTGGTAAAGTCTCGGATATCATCCTGGATTGGCGGAATACCATCCCCGCTCCAGGAATATATATAGCCACCCAGGAAGCCATTCTCTTCCACTAACTCCCGAAAAGGGCTTGTATCCATCCGAACTGATTTCGCAGCGTCCCGAATAGAAGGAAAGCTATCAAGTAGTTCCCCTCGTAAAGTGTATTTGAAAACAGGTCTTGCATTTGCTGCCATAAGAAGAAAAATAAGGGCTATCCATCTAAATGAGTAGCCCTATCCTTATCTATATATTACTACGAAGTCCTTACAGTGCTTGAGTTGGTCTTGAAATATCTCATCCCGTCTATTTTCGATCAGCTCTTTCAGCTCCACGCTTTCAAACCAAAATTTTGCGCCCCCATCTGTAACATCCATGCATATTTCAACCCGGAACGTCTCCTTTTTCTGCCCTTTGAATATGGGAAGATATAGTGTAAACTCTTCCGGCAATCCAGTCTTTATTTCTTTGTCGTAACTCGCGCTTTTATTCCCTCTGTTATCTGAGGAGGCTGACATATTAATAAACGCCTGGGCATTGAATGTTTGGTAAGCAGATAGAAGGATAGCATGTTTGTCGGCAGATGCAAAATAATGTCGGTTAAATCTGAGCAGTTTAATTAGACGCTCCCTGGTAAACATCGCATTTTTATCCTCCTCATTGATCTTAAATTCTTTTAACTCGGTAGACAGTTCCAGTTGGCCCAGGAATTGTGCGCCATAGGGATTTTCTGGATCAAGATCCAAAAGGATTGTTCTAGCTTCTCTATCCACCAAAACGAGCAACTTAGATTTATCTACGGCCTGTGTATTGTACCCTCCGCCATCTGCATCACGTTTAACCAGGAAATTCCCGATAGTGGAGATGTCGCCAGAGATTGCAACTTTAAGCGGAGGCTGTTGATCTGGTGCCTCCCCTAGCCGGAGAATAAACTCATTCCCTTCAGCATTATTAACATGTAAAGCTACTTTGTCCATTACTGAGCTTTTGAAAGGTGATTAATTGTTAATTGCTTTTCTTCTGGACGCAGTTTACGGGAGCTTATCAATTCCCCGTTTTCATCATAAGTGCCCATCATCCCCTCATCATGGTCAGCAATCAGAAAGAGGGGGCCAGTTACTGCCGCCTGCCGATGTTTTAATTCATATAATACCTCTTTGTTCTGATCTTTAAGCGGCTTCATCTTCTCTTTGTATTTTTCTTTTACTTCCTCCAGTTCATCCTCCATCTGGCCGAGCTTGATGGACCCCTCCGTAAAGGCTTCACGTCGAACTGATAGCTCATCTTCGGACAGCGGTTTGAGATATGTAGTTTCTTCTATCTTATCTGCGCTGTCACGCAGGATGCGCCGCCGCTCTTCAAGGGGTTGATCTTGAAATAGGAATCTTTCCATAATTATTTTTTAAATTGAGTCAATGAATATTCCTTACATTTTACCATAATTCCCTCCCTGTCAATTACTGTGATCGTCTTATCGAATATGTCCACTTTATTTTTATTCCGTAAATCAGATATGCGGCTGTGTAAATGCCTGATGCCATATAAACACTCCGCAGAAAGTAGAGTGATTGTCTTTCCAGAAGCTAGATGTTCATAAACACACTTGTTTTGTTTTCCCAGCTTCTCTACGTTGATATTGCTGCCAGTTGTAAAAGATAATTCTAGCTGCATCACTATTTGTTTTATAGATAACATAAAGGATAATAGCCATAACCATCCACCTGATCCGCTACATCTTACATTTGCCATTGTCAAAGATTTTGCAGTTGTTTTGCGCCACCGATTTTATCTCCTTTGAAGTGTGGCGCTTTAATCTCACCGCTTGTAGTCTGAAACATCTGATTAAATACAGTTACATGCGCCTGACATCGTTTATTATTAACAGGATCGAGTAATAAATATAGCGGCTCTCCTTTGCAGGGGATCAAATCAAGCACTTGCCTAATGATCTCTTTCCCGTGATGCCTATAGCAAAATGTTCTGCCTTTCAATGGTGTATTCATGTAGGTATGGTATTATTGTTGTAAATCTTATTTTCTTCTTTAAGAGCGGAGATTACGGTTCGTAGAAAGTCTAAGATATGGACACATGTTTTATTGACCCTATCGCATAAGTCCCAATTGGCTTCATAATCACCGGCTCTTGCAGAAGCATACTTATTGGCTATAGATGCATGTATGGCCATTCCGGATGCCATTTTGCTAAACACGTGACTATCATAAGCCTTTACCGTTTCTTTTCTCCATATCCGTTTTGCGATAGCCATTTGATCCCCAGAAAGAGCGACCCAGGCTGCCAGTTTCCCTCCCAGATCAATTAATTGTGAGATAGACTGGGTAGCAGTTATCTCCAGGTTAATGGCTTCCAATTCTGATTGAATCGCCTGGATTTCACTTATTTGTAGTTCTGCGTTCATCTTCAGTTTTTAATATGGTATTACATACTTTAACTACCATTTTGCATTGCTCAATATCAAACATTCCCATATGTGTTATCTCTCTTGGAATGAAAAGCTGAATAGAGAGCCAATAATAAGCATTGTCTCGTGATAGCCTTCCAGTCTGCCATATCTTATCAAATGCTTCATGGGCCTTTCTTTTCCACATGCGCAGTTGCTTATCTGCCAATCTCCCTAATGCCTGAGATGTTCCCCGATGAACGCCAACCCACGCATCACATGGTCGGCATAAATAGATCATCCCATATGACTTCTTAATATATACCACAATGCTATCAACATATTCTGTCACACTCCCACAATATGGGCATTCGTGACCCATCATAATGGGATGATCTGGCGTCATTAATTTAGTTGACTAATTCTTTAATAATAATATCTCCGGGTAGGTTGAATGGCTCTCCATTGGCATCAATATCTGTTTTAATGCCATGGATTAGACTGAATTCACACTCTTCCCCTTCTATTTCTAACCACACATCAGGATCGCCACCGATCTCTTCCATTAAAGCCTGTGTGTATGATATTAATTCGCTTGCTTTCATATAATTATTATTTTGGTAAGGTGATTTTGAATGAACTTTTGGATGTTTTGGTTGGGCCAATAAGGATCTCTCCCGTTTCCGTATCCACCAGCTCTGAGCCAGCAGGTATCTTTTTGAGCTTTTCTTCAAGAGCTTTCTTCCGGGTAGATATATCTTTTTCCAGGGCATCAAGCTCTTCCCATGCCACATTATTAGAATAATCGTAGTGCGTACCAGTCTCTGCCAATTCGAACTTTACTCCTGTTGAGGTAATATATTCTTTCCCATGTTTTTTAATTTCATCAATAACAGCGGAAAGTAATTTCTTATCGCCATCATATTTTCCGGCACCGTGGATCACTTCTTTGAGCTTGCAGAAAAATTGAATGGTTTCCAGGTATTCAAACATGCCATAACCTCCTTCCAAGATCATTGAGCGCATTCCCTGGTGGAAGGCTGTGATATTCTCTCTAGTTCTAAGGATGGTAGCAGGAGCTATTTCTGTTACAGGAGGAAGAGACAGATAATGTTGATGTTCAATATCATCATATTGGTCTTCAACAGGCAGATCGTTATTCATATGTTAGGCAGTTTATTAATTTGTTCGTATTTGGCCTTACTTGCACTTTTTACATCCTGATCCTTTGAGAAGAGATCTTTATACATTTCTTTAAGTTGCTTGAGGTCTTCCACATCTCTACATTTTTCTATCAGGGATATGGCTTCTTCTTTTCTTTCCTGTTCTTTGGATTTTACTTCATGAGTTTGCTCTTCCGTATCTTTTGTATCTATGGTAGGGATAAGGAACATTTGCATAAGTGCATATTTCAAGGCAGCGCTCATGGCCTTATTACAGCCCTTGTCGCCACTGTCCATCGCTTCACCTGTCATTGTGCTCTCCACACAACTCCCATCTACAGTATAAAAAGTGAAACGGACATCTACAATCGTATAGATCAGAGCGCCGCCGCCTTTGCTCTGTCTTTCTTCCCGGTCTACGCGTACTACATTAGGGCAGATAAATACACCGTTTTTTGCGAATACTGGATGAAGTTCATTGTATACATCATCGATCCCTCTAAAGTTGTAGTTTTGCTGAGTGTTTTTTTTGTCCTTTCCGATGAAGTCCACTCCATTAAGGATAGCTATTATTCTTTGGTATATTAATCCTGGTTCCATAGAATGGTATTTGAGCTACATCTAGGAGTCGAACCTAGAACTCCTCTTCACAGCAGAGGTATTATACCAATTTAAATAAAGTAGCTATCGGCAGAATGGTTATGCAGTCGCCGCTTTAACGGCCCACATAGCAGCCTCTTCATAAGCCGTTTGAGCAAGACTTGCCAAGCGACCATCTTTTGCCTTAAGCGGCTCACACAAATCAATAAGTTGAGCAGTTAACTGCTTGATCTCGTCAACCTCTACGTTCTGAGAGAGGTTAAATCCTGTACGGACACGCTGTTCACCAATGGTTTATTCAGACATATTATTTGATTTTAGTTGCCCTGTAAATGATATAAATAAGCAGACAGAGGAGTATTAAAGAAACTATAAATTGAATAATGATTTCCATAGTATATTTTAAAACCGGGGCCGAGAACGGCCCCGGACGTTATAAGCCTACATGTTTCCCATTTGCAGTTATGTTCACAAGGATATGATTAGTATTATGATCAGTATAAAAAATGTTGCTAACGCCGCGCCACTCCACATCAGTATCAAATCTTTTTTCCGGCTGTTCATCGGGAGAGAGATAGATTTCGACTTGCGCATAGTCTGAGATTGCTTTATTTATAAGAGAATTTCTGTACTCACGGGTATGGTAATATCCATTTAATATTACAATTCCATTTGACTCTATCCGTAACCTTCCAACGCATGGCTGAGGAACGAAGATTGCCCAATGCATAAATGATCGGATTTTTTTCAAGAGATTTTGCAATTTCATCTGATATGGTTTTAAAGATTGGGCCAATAAGAATAAAGGCCCGTAATAATTAATGTTAACCCTATTTACGTGAGAAATTAATCAGTATCTTCTTTATAATAAGATATCCCTCCTATGGTAGCAGCTATGCATAATCCTATTAGGATAGGATATATCGTAGTTATATATATTCCTAAGATAATGGTGAACGCAAAGAAGCCTCCGGCTGTCATGACTATAATATGCTTCCTCTTCATATTTCTTTACCTCCATCATGGTCATATAATATTAATGTTAGCAGCCAATGCTTGTGTTTGCTCCCGAAGTTTTTTCCGATATTCATTTATTTTATTAATAATGCTTAGATCGAATTTTTTTTGTCCAGAAAGAGTAAGATAGTTATGTACAACTTGCCTGCTTTCGCCAATTCCTTCCGCTATTTGCGCTTTCGGAATACCCTCCAAATCCTCATTGGCAGCGAGTTGCCATCCCGTTAACATCCTCTTAACAGCCTTCTGTTGGTTTTGGCAGTTTATTTGCATTATATTTGCATTATGTTGTCGTGAGTTACCTACTTTTTATGTCGTGAGTTCCGTACAAATATGCAGGGAAATCACGACATAAACAAATTTATTGCTCATACTTGAAACATATTTTTTATTGTAAATTTTTATTCACTAACAATGACAATCGGAGAAAAAATCAAAGCTGCTCGCGGGGCAAGAAAAATGACTCAGGAAGAACTTGCTATTGAAGCGGGAATGAAAAGAAGTAGTGTGTGCGACCTGGAAAGAGATCGATATAACCCTTCACATTCAACACTATCTAAACTGGCATCGGCACTCAATTTAAAAGTAGAATATTTTTTTACGTCTGTAGGAATTGAGACCACAGATCCTATTCCTGCGCTTGATCTTACTCTTACGCCAGAACGCGCAGCCATCCTCGTCTGCTTACAATTTATTGATGATCTTTCTAAAAAAGTATCATTCCTTCAGAAGGAATTAAGTGCTATTAAGGCCTCACAGGGTTTGGAGGAGAGTGCTCCGCAAATAGACGGCCAAGTTGGGGATGGCTCTTTGGCGGAGGAACTGATAAAAACAACCATGCAAGTTTTGAAAAACAGTCCAGATCGGCATTAGGGGTAGGTTTGGGTTCGTCATCTTTCGCCTTCATTGAGGATTTCGCTTTCTTCATAGACATTTTTTTAACAGGATCAGGATACGGGTTTCACTGAGGGCTTACACCCAATAACTAAACAGGTCATCAATAAGATTAGGACAACTAATATAAGTATATTATTCTAAACTACCTGAAAGGATTTACCAAAAAACAACAAAATGGATAAAAAGTGTTAGTGCTATTCTTCTGTGGAATAGCGTACATTTTTTGTTACAGTTTTCCCAATACTGCGCAAAATGTATGTAAATTTGTTTATAAAATAGCAAATTTACATGAAAACACCTATTATATTGTTGCATTTTTTGTTTGCGTGTATTCCTGTTTTTGGCCAGCAAATATTTAGCGGTGCTGATTATATTTATAAATATCAACTTTCTGTTGGTAAAACCAACGTAAATCCCACAAACTACATTCCAACTAATCCAGCAGCATGGTTAGAAATAGGCAAAGACAGCACAAATAAGGCAATATTGCTCCCACGGGCAATTGATACCGCAAATATTCTTAATCCCGTTAAAGGGCTGTTTCTGTATCAAATAAAGGACTCCACGCTTTATTATCGGAATAAATCGAAATGGGTTAAGGTTGCAGATGACAATAGCGGGTATGTGAAGATATCTGACAGTATAGTATATTATTATCCTCTTAACAGTAATCCCAAGGGATATTTATCGGCTGAGACTGATCCGGTTGCCAATAATAAATCCATTACGCTTACCCAACTTCCAGGTATCCTCGTTACTCCTTCAGCTACTCAGCTTATAGGGAACAATCCCAGCTTCAGTATTGAGGCAGACTATAACTCGGCCTTCTGGAATGCAAATAAGCTCCAGGGTATTCGGATTAATACCAATCCTCCATCCACTAGTCAAATATTACAGTTTAATGGGTCCGAATGGACACCTTCGACAATATCAACACTTGGGACAGTAACAAGTGTGGGACTTTCGTTGCCACTTGATTTATATGACATTTCTGGTTCCCCTATAACAACCTCCGGTACACTAACCGGCTCTCTTAAACCCCAACTGGCTAATCTTGTTTGGGCTTCTCCTAATGGGATCTCCGGCGCACCATCATTTAGATCCTTGGCCTATTCCGATTTGCCTGCTAGTGGAGCTGTCGCAGGTTCCTATGGATCGGCTACATCCATCCCTGTTGTGACAGTCAATGATCGTGGTATTATTACAAACATAGCAAACACACCTATAAATGCAATAACCAGTCTTAATGGACTTACAACATCTGTCCAAACATTTGCCACAGGAACCACCGGAACTGATTTTAATATATCCTCTACAGGGAGTGTACATACTTTTAATATGCCTTCGGCCAGTTCTGCAA
>WUUC01200458.1_pt1 | contig 74435 bp, 56 predicted proteins | sample 6278441 | NCBI WGS metagenome assembly WUUC01 (sample SAMN13675441, study PRJNA597444) | soil metagenome | isolation source: soil | place: USA: Washington | collected 2017-10
CTTCACGCCGGCGTTTGTTCGTATCCAGCTCCATCGCCACCATGCGGCGGCGCCGTCCCATGAAGACGATCGCCAAGATGCCGAGCGCTAAAACAGGCACGCCGTACATCGCCATCTCGTAGGTGGTACGCGTGCTCGATTCCATCGGGAGCAGCGTGCGCGCAAAGGTACCGCGCGAACGGATCGACAACAGGTCCACGTCCTCCACTGCCCAATCGACCAGGTTCTGCAAGAACTGCAGGTTGTTCATGAAACGATCGTTGCCGGTCTGCCGCGACAACCCGAGCACCATGTCGCTCGCGAAGCTCGACGAACCGATGACGATCAAACGCGCGTCTTCCGGCGACTCTTTGATCACCGGGCCGACGTCGTTCTTATTCGCATAAAAGCTGTCGAACTTGCCTTTCACCGCCACCGCCAAAGTGCGCGCCTTCGCATCACCCGAAGGCCCGAAGCCGATCTCCGGGAACTTCTGGAAGTCCGGTTGCACCGCGGTATGATCGCTCTCGATCCACGAACGCGGCGTCGACTTCAAGAGCTCGGCGATCTCGCGCTTCGGCTTTCCGTCGTCACCGCTCGGCGGCGTGGCAACCGTCAGCGGGCTGACCCACTGCATGGTCACGCCGTTGAGCCCGGCGACCGCCGGATTTTCGCTGTCCATGCCGGTCTGGCGGACGTCGACGAAGAACGGGTAGGGCAACATTCGGATGTCGCGGACTTTGATGCCGCCGAGATCGCGCACCACCGGCATCGGGAATCCTTCGTTCTGCGGATCCATGACCATCGAGTCCTCGACGGTCACGCCGTAGGACGCGAGCAGATCTTCGATGCCCATCTGATTCTTCTTCACGTTCAAGCTCTCACCCGACTGCACGTCGAGCTCGAACTTTCCCGCGAGCACGATCACCGTGCCTCCGCGCATCAGATATTGATCGATCGCCAGCTTCTGTTTGTCGTCCAGGTTCTTTGGACCGAAGACCAACAACACGTCGATGTCCCCGGGGACACGTCCGTCCTTGAGGTCGATGTCCTGCGTCTTGTAGCTCTCGGAGAGCTGCTGCGTGAACATGCGCGACACGTCTTGCGGCTGAGGCGGCGGCCGACCCGGAATTTGCGGGTGTTGCGGCGCCTCCTCGATCGACTTCAAGATGCCCACCGTCTTCAAGAAGCCCGGCGCACCGCGTTGGATCGCGGCGACCACTTCTTTCTTCACGTCCGCTTCCGCCATCTCTTGCGACGGCATGATGCGTTCGAGCCGATCGCCCATCTTCAGCAACAAGTGGAGATAGAAAGTTTCTTGCGAGAACAATGACGCTTGGAACGGCTTGAAACCGTACTTCGTCGCCAGCTCGTCGCGCCGTCCGGTCGCATCCGGATCGACCATCTCGAACTTCAACTTGTTGCCCGACTGCGCGACCAATTCTTTGGCCACTTTTTCGATCCGCGAGGGCACGTCTTTGAACTGCTCCGGCAACGTGCTCGGCGTGACGAACGCGGTGAGCACCACGTCGCCCTTCACGTCGGCGAACATCGCTTCGAGCGACTGGAAAGAGTACGCGACCTTCTTGATCGCACGCGTGATGTCGTACTCCGGATTGCGCAGCTTCACCTCGAAGTTGCCCACGCCCGACGACTGCACTTCGATCAGATCGGTGAACGACAACACCTCGAACTGATCGCCGTACTTGATCAGGATCGAGAAGTACGAGTTCACCACGCCCATGTCGTGGCGATCTTGAATCTGAAACGGATAACTCTTGATGCCGTACGCCTGGTTCGCTTCTTTCTCGAGCTCTTCATCCGCGCGCGGATCGATGAGCTCGGTGCGCACTTTGCCGTTGGAAACGATCCCGTACTCTTCGATGATGTCGCGGATGCGCGGCACCATCGGCGCGAGAATGGGGTGCGTCTTCTCCGAGAAATAACCGCGGATCAAGAGCGGCTCCGGAAGGTTCCGCGTCAGATCTTTAGTGACTTTGGAGATCGAATATTCGCCGCGTTCGGTGAGGTCGACGCGCACCGCGGTCACGCCCGAAAGCCACAGGTTGAGCGCCAGGAGGTTCACGATCACCAAGCCCGCGTACATCGTCGCGTTCATGCGGCGCGCGCGCGTGTTGTTGCCTTCGCTCCAACCCTTGGCGGCGAGGATCAAAACGTTGAGCACCAAAAACGCGAACGTCAGCGAGCCGTAATAAACGACGTCGCGGATGTCGATGACGCCGCGGCGGATCGACTCGAAGCGGCTGCCCGTTCCGATCGCTTCCAAGATCTCCGCGCCACGCTGCGGCAGATACGCCGTCAGCTCCTCGGTGCCGATCAGATAGAACAGGCCGCACGTCAGGCAGGTGAGGATCAGCGCGATGATCTGGTTGTCGGTGATCGCGCTGATCGAAAGACCGATCGCGATGTAAGCGGCCGCCACGAACAAGGCTGCGACGTAACCGCCGATCACCGGACCCCAGTCGAGATCGCCCATCATCGAAACCGCGATCGGCACATGGAGCGTCAACGCCAGCGCCACCGCGACCAAGATCTCGGCCGCGAGAAACTTACCGGCGACGAGCTTCCATTTGTCCACCGGCAGCGTGAACAACAGCTCCATCGTTCCGAGCTTCTGTTCTTCGCTCCACAGACGCATGGTCATCGCGGCTGCGAGGAAGATCAGCAGGCGCGGCAGCCAGAGGAAAAGCGGGCGAATATCCGCGATATTTCGCGAGAAAAACGGCGTGACCCACAAGAACGTCAACAACGTGACGAAGAGGAAGGTGCCGAGAAAAATGAACGCAATCGGCGAGAGAAAATATGCGCGCAGCTCTTTGCGCGTGATCGACCATACGTGATTCATGCCGCCAACCCCCTCTTTTCGGCCAGCTCACGGAAGACCGATTCGAGCGTGCGCGATTCTTGGCGCAGCTCGGCGAGCCGCCAGTTTTTCTCGCGCGCAACGTCGAAGATCTTCGGACAGAGCTCGCGCTCGTTGCCGGCGTGGACCCGCCAGCGGGTGAAACCGTCTTCGGTTGCTTCCTTCTCCACGCGCGACACACCGCTGATCCGTGCGAGCACCGCTTCGACGTCTGCTGCGGTTTTGTCGATCGACACCACCGCGTTCGTCGACGCTTTGAGATCGTCGAGCTTCGCGTCGGCGCGGATGCTGCCATCCATGATGATGATCGCGCGGTGACAGGTCGCTTCGACCTCCGACAAGATGTGCGTGGAGACCAACACCGTCGCATCTTCCGCGAGCCGTTCGATCAGTCCGCGCATTTCCACGATTTGATTCGGATCGAGACCGTTCGTCGGTTCGTCGAGGATCATCACCTCAGGCTTGTGGAGGATCGCTTGCGCGAGACAGACGCGCTGCCGGTAACCTTTGGAGAGCGTCGCGATCGGGCGCGTGAGATGTTTCTCGAGCCCTGCGGAGTAGACCGCATCCGAGATCAGCGCGCGCCGATTCGCCTCCGGAATTTGCCGGAGATCCGCCATCATCTGGAGGTACTCCTGCACCGCCATGTCGAGATACAGCGGCGCATTTTCCGGGAGATAACCGAGCTTCGCTTGAACCGCTTTCGGATCGTCGACCACATCGTGTCCCGCGACGACGGCAGTCCCCTCGCTCGGCTGGAGAAAGCCGGCGAGGATTTTCATCGTCGTCGTCTTGCCCGCGCCGTTCGGTCCGAGGAGACCGATGATCTCCCCTTTTTCGACCGAGAAACTGATGCCGTTCAGCGCTTGAACGTTGCCGTAACTTTTACTGAGTCCATTGACTTGGATGATCGCCATGAGCTGGCCCCTCTTTGGTGCGGCGCTTTTTTAAGAATGCGACCGCGCCAAGTCAAAGCGTTTCCATCTGAAAATCATTCCGGTGGTAGTCTCGATTCGTGGGCAGCCTCTGGCGGCTGGTTCTGACGGTGAAGAGCGGACCCGACGCCGGCCGCTCATGCACCGTCGATCGCGATGTGGTCACCGTCGGCAAGATGGCGGACTGCGATCTCGTGCTCACCGATCCTACGGTTTCTCGGCGACATTTGCGGATCGCCCGCACCGCCGACGACCAATGGACCGTCGCTGATCTCGGCTCGACGAACGGGACCTTCGTCGCCGGCGCGCGGGTCCACGAAGCGATCATCCCGTCCGGTTCGCTCCTGAAAGCGGGCGAGGTGGAGATCGCGTTTCGGCCGGAGCGCGAAGAGGTCGTGGTCGATCCCTGGCCGGAAGACCAGTACGGCAGCCTGCTCGGAAGATCACTGGTCATGCGCCGGCTCTTCGGTCTCATGGCGCGGATCGCTCAAACGGACGCCACCGTGCTCATCGAAGGTGAAACGGGCACCGGCAAAGGCGCGGTCGCGCGCGCCATTCACCATGGTTCGCTGCGCGAAAAAGCACCGTTCGTGGTCGTCGACTGCGGTGCGGTGCAAAGGCAGCTGATCGAAAGTGAGCTCTTCGGACACGAAAAAGGCGCGTTTTCGGGGGCCTACGCGCGGCGCCCCGGTGCCTTCGAACGTGCGAGCGGCGGCACTGCGTTCATCGACGAGCTCGGCGAATTGGAGCTCGATCTCCAACCAAAACTTTTGCGCGTGCTCGACGCGCGCGAGGTGCGGCCGATCGGTGCGAACACCTCGATCCCCGTCGATCTGCGGGTCATCGCCGCCTCACGACGCGATCTGTTGCGCGAAGTGCAGAAGGGCGTATTTCGCGAGGACCTGTACTTTCGGCTGTCCGTGGTGACGCTGAAGATCCCTCCGCTTCGCGAACGTGCGGAGGACATTCCGTTGCTCGCCGAGCAGTTCCTCAAAGAGATCGCCGAATCGCGCGGCGTCCGGGTGCCCGAGCTCGACGCCCACGCGCTCGATCGGCTCACCGCCCATGACTGGCCGGGCAACGTCCGCGAGCTGCGAAACGCCATCGAACGTGCGGTGTTGTTGTCGGCGGTGCGCGCTGGGGAAAGGCTCGAGATCCAAAACCTGGAGGGCGCCGACCGAAAGGACCGCGCGCCGAAGAACGAGGCGTTCGACCCGAGCGCGTCGTTCTCGGAGTCCAAGGAAGCCTGGATCGATCGCCGCGAAAAAGCGTACGTCACCTGGCTGCTGGGCCGTCATGACAAGAACATCAGCGCCGCAGCACGGGAGGCGCAGATGGACCGCAAATACCTTCATAAGTTGGTCAAAAAGCACGGCCTTGACGGCTAAGGTCGTGGCCCCAGCGCGATGCAAGCGGAGCGCGCAGTGAGGCAAAGCTGAACGAAGGCCCGCAGGCGGGCTTGTCCCGCCGGTAACGGGCACAGGACCGGCATCGGTCGGACGTACGCATCCCAGGCTGAGCGAGCTGTGATACGCGTCGAAGCTTGAACACGCGTAGAGCCTCAGGTTTGGCGTTGTTGCTCGCGATCGGAGCATGCGCTGCTCCGCAGAAAGAGCCGCCCGCACCCGCAAAAACGGATCCCGTCGCACCCGCAGCCGCGAGTGAAGAGCAGCCGGTCGAAGCGAGCACCGAAGTTGCGCTCGAAAAACCTGCGCACAAAGAAGCTCCGAAGCTGACGATCGAAGTGGCGACCGCCACGCTCGCCGTCGCGCGTGCTTCGCTCTACGAATCGATCGCGGCGATCGGCGCCAAAAACGCGGGCCCGAAACAGATGGATCGCGCGCGCGCCGACATCGCGACGCTCGGTCACGCGCTGGTCAGCGGCCAACAGTTCGAGGCCGAAGACGAAGACTACAAGAAGGCGGCCTCCGAAGCGGGCGCAGAGCTCGAAAAAGCGAAGACCGACTTCGACGCGCGTTGGGCGGTCATCGGCGTACAAGTACAGCGTGCGGGAATCGATCTCGCGCTCCGCGATGCGACGAACGCCATCCGCACCACGGCACAACGAAACGCGACCGAAGAGACCTTCGCCAAAGCGGACGCCGCGCTCGTTCACGTGCAAGAAACTTTCGACAACGGCGCGGCGCTCGAGCCGAAAGATCCGAACTACGGCAAGCTCGTCACGCAAAAGAAGACGGCGCTCGAAGCGCTCAAGAAACAGCTCGCCGACAACCGCGCGAAGAACGCGGTCTATGTCCAACAGGACAGGGTGGCGAAAGCGAAGGCCGCCGCGGATGCCGCGCTCAACGCGACGAAGAAGCTGAGCGCGAACGACGACGCCGTGTTCGCTGCCGCAGATTCCGCGGCGACGGCGTTCGAAGAATCGCTGAACGCGGGCAAAGAGCTGGAAGCGAAGGACGCGGCCTACCAGAAGAATGTCGTCGCCCTGCGCACGGCGCTGGAAAAGACGCGCGCGGACATCGGCGTGCAGCGGGCGCGCGTTAAGGTCGCTGTCCAAAAGACCAGCGTGGAAACGGCGCGCACCAACACGAAAACTTCGGCCGCCGCCGCGACGAAGACGCCGGATGCGACCACGCTCGAAGCGCTGCAAAAATCGATCGGTGAGCTCTCCGCGGCGCTCGACGCCGGCAAAGAGCTGGAAGCGGGCGACAAAATCTACGCCACCTACGCGGCGACGGTGACCAAAGAGATCGCCACCTACAACGCGTCGCTCGCGCGTTTGAAAGGACAAGCGAACCTCAGCGGCCTCGATGCGAAGCTGACCACGCTCGGTGGCGGTGACGAGGAGATCGCGGCGCAGGAAAAAGCGCTCGACGAGATCGCCGCCGCGCTCAAAGCGGAAGAGCCGCTCGCCGCGAGTGACAAAACGTTCGCCGCACAGCTCGCGCAGCGCCAAAAGAAGCTCGAAGAACAGCGCGCTGCGTTGGTGAAGAAGAAGAACGGCCAAAAGATCGAAGCACACCGCGCCGAAGTGGCCGCGCAAAAAGTGAAGGTCGACGAAGCGGTCGGCGCGCTCAAAGGATCGCTGGAGCACGAAAAATATCAGGCCGCGGAAGAGACGCTCTCTGCGTTCAAGAAGACGCTCGATGCAGGCGAGACCTTCGCTTCCGAAGACCCGAAATACGCGCAAGAGCTCCAGGGTCACCGCAACGTCTTCACGCAGCAGCGCATGGTGATCCGCCGGACGAGGATCGAAGCGGCATCGTTTGCGGTGAGCGAGAAGCTGAAGGCGCTCGAAGGACCCGCGGATGCGGCGGCGTTCAAGGCGGCCGAAGAAGCGGTGCGCACCTTCTCCAACACCGTCGATGCGGCGAAGAGCTTCGATCAACCGGACAAATCGTACACCGCGCTGATCGCGACTTCAGAGAAACAGGTCCCCGTTTATACGGCGACGATCGAGAAAAAACGAGTCACTGCGGCGGTGGCCAGCAGCAAAGCGACCGTGGAAGCGGCGGCGAACGCAGCCGCGGAAGCGATGAAAGTGATCGCCGCGGATCCCAAAGAAGAGCTCTTCGATGCGGCCGAGAGCGCGGTCTCTTCGTTGAAGAGCGCGCTCGACGCGGTCGATTCTTCGGCGACCACCGACAAGGCGTATCAAGCGTACGTCGCGTCGGAGACGAAGAAGGTCGACGTCTACAAAGCGCAGATCGAGACGCGCCGTGCAGCGGCGGCGGTCGCGGCGCGGCGTGCGGAACAAGCGACGGCGCTCGCGGCGGTCAACGAAGCGTTGAAGGCGCTCGCGGGGGAAGGCGGAAACGAGGCGGGCTTCGCGAAAGCGGAGGAAGCGATCGTCGCCTATGAAAAAGAGCTGAATCGCAGCGACAAAACTGCGGACAACGACGCGAAGTACACCAAAGAGGTCGAGACGGCGAAGGGGCGCATCGAGCCGTTCCGCGCGCAGATCGAGAAGCGCAAAACGGAAGTCGCGATCGCCGTGCACCGCGCGAAGGTGGAGGAAGCGGCGAAAGCTCTCGCCGAAGGCGGCGAAGGGGCGGTCGACGCGCTCGACAACGCGGTCGGCGAAGGTGAAGCGCTCGCGGCGAAAGATCCGAAATACGCGGCGTATTTGAACGCCGAAAAGAAAAAGATCGAACCGGCACGTGCGGCGCTCGCCAAGAAAAAGGCGGCCGAAAAAGTTGCGGCGCACCGCGCAGAAGTCGATGCGGCCAAGAAGAAGGTCGAAACGTCGCTCGAGGCGATCAAGAACAAGCTGGATCATGACCTGTACAAGGCGGCCGAGCAGTCGGTGTCCGATCTGCGCAAGGTGGTCGAAGCTGGCCAAGAGATCAGTGAGGACGACAAGAAGTACGAAGCCGAGCTGAAGGCCGCGTCGGTGCAGGTGGCGTCTTACCGGATGACGATCCGCCGTTCGCGCATCGAAGCGGCGAAGGTGCAAGTCGTCGAGACGATGAAAGCGCTCGACGCTGAGGCGAAAGAAGCCGCGTTCACCGATGCGGAAGATGCGGTCGACGTGTTCGGGAAGACAGTGGAAGCGGCGAAGAGCTTCGATCAGCCGGACAAGTCATACAGCGCGTTCATCGCAGCTCAGGAAAAAGATGTTCCGGTGCAGCGCGCGGCGATCGAGAAACGCCGCGTCGGCATCGTGGTGGAGAAACATCGCGCCAAGGTGGAAGCGGCTCTGGCGGCGGTCAACGAGAGCCTGAAGGGCCTCGCCGGTGAGCCGGAAGAGGTCGCGTTTTCCGCGGCCGAATCGAACGTGAAAGAGCTGGAGCGCGCGTTGTCCGCCGAAGACGCGGTGAAGGCCGATAAAACGTACGCGGCGTATCTCGAAGGACACGCGAAGAAGATCGGCGGTTATCGCGCGACGATCACCCATCGGCGCGCAGCGGTCGCGGTGCTCGCGCACAAAAAAGAGCGTGATGCGGCCGCGCTTTCGATGAACGAGAAGCTTAAAGCGATGAACGCCGAGCCGAGCGATGCGTCTTTCGATGCAGCGAACGACGCGGTCGCGGCGCTCGAAAAGGTGATCGAGAGCGGCGCAAAAGCGGCCGAAAAAGACGCAAAATACGGCAAAGAGCTCGCGGCGATGAAGGCCAAGCTCGGTCCGTCGCGCGCGCAGATCGAGAAGAAGAAGGGCGAGGTCGCGCTCGCGGCCTACCGCAGCAAGGTCGAAGCGGCGAACGCGGAGCTAGCGAAAGAACCGGCCGAAGGACCGCTCGGCGCGTTCGAAGAGATGTTGAAGGAAGGCGAGACGCTCGCGGCCAAAGACAAGAAGCTCGTCCCGTTCCTGTCGGCGATGCAGAAAAAAGTGCCGGTCTACCGCGCGACGATCGACCGGGTGGAAGCGCAGGCGAAGATCGCCGAGCACAGCGCGAAGCTGGCCGAAGAAGAGCAGACGGTCGCGGAGAAGATCGCGGCGCTCGAAGGCAAGCTCGACCACACTTTGTATCAGGCGGCGGCGGAGGCGAACGCGAAGCTGAAGAAGGTCGCCGAAGCCGGTGATTCCTTGGCGGAGAAAGATCCTTCGTATGGGAAACGTCTCGCGGCGGTGCAGAACGCGGTCGCGCAACATTGGTTGACGATCAAAAAGCGTCGCGTCGAAGCGGCGAACAACATCGCGGCCGGCCGCATGAATGTGCTGGAAGAGAAGGGCGACGAAGGCGCGTTTTCTGCGGCGGAAGAGTCGCTGCGCGATCTGGCGAACACCATCGAAGCGGGCCAAGCGGCGAAGTCGGACGACAAACCGTACAACGCGTTCCTCGCGTCGCAAGAGAAACAGCTCAACGGGTACAAGAACAAGATCGAGAAGCTGCGCGTGTCTTTGGTCGTCGATGCGCACAAGGCGGAGCTCGAAGGTGCGGAGCGCGCGTTGTCCGAGAAGATGGGCGCGCTCGCGGCGGGTGGCGGTGAAGCCGCGTTCGATGCGGCGGAGTCGGCGGTGACCGAGCTCGAACGTGCGGTCGCGTCGGGTACCGAGGCCGGCAACAAAGATGTGGCGTACGGCAAACGCCTGACGGCGGTGTCGAAGAAGCTCGATGGATACCGCGCGACGATCGAAAAACGCCGCGGTGAAGCGGTGGCCAGCGGGCATCGCGAGAAGGTGAACGCGGCGTCCGAAGCGGTCGCGGAGAAGCTCGGCGCGTTGTCCGGCAAAGCGGACGAGAGCGCGTTCGGCGCGGCGGAAGAAGCGATCTCGCAATTCGAAGGTGTCCTCAAGGACGGCGAAGAGATCGCGGAGAAAAACAAAACCTACGAAAAAGAGCTCGCCAAGGAACGCGGAAAAGTCGGCGGATTCAAGGCGCGCGTGGCGAAACGCAAGTTCGAGCTGGAACGCGACGAATACACCGAACAGCTGGAAGCCGCGGAGAGCAGCTACAGCGAGGCGATGGCCAAGCTCGATGGAAAAGCCTCCGAGGGCGCGTTCAGCGGCGCCGAAGATGCGGTCGCTTCGATCGAGAAACAGCTCGAAGCGGGCGCGGATTTCGCCAAAGACAAAACGGTCGCGAAACGTTTGGCGGCGGTGAAAAAAGAGCTGCCGAAAAAACGTGCGGCGATCGCACGCGTGAAAGTGCTCGCGGAAGTGAAGACGAATCGCGACACCGTCGAAGCGGCGGTCGTCGAAGTCGATAAACGAGTGGGTGTCCTCAAGGACGGTCCTTCGCCGAGCATGATCCGTGCGGCGGAAGGCGCGGTCGCGGAGCTCGACAAAGAGATCAAAGCGGGCGCGCCGTTCGCTAAGAAGAGCAAAGAACACGCGAAGTGGCTCGCGGCGACGGCCAGCCGCATCGACGACTACCGCCAAGAGATCGGGCGCCGCGCCGTGGAGAACGAAGTGCGCGCGCATCGCGAGAAGGTCGAGGAGGCGCAGTCCGAAGTTGCAGCGAGCGTGAAGGCGGTCGATGGGCAGCTCGAATATTCGCTCTACCAATCGGCGGAAGGCGACGTCGCCAAGCTGCGCAAGATCGTCGATGCCGGCTCGGAGCTCGGTGAAAAAGATGCCGAGTACGGCAAAGAGCTCAACGCCATCGGCGCGCAGGTCGACGGTTATCGCGTCGCCATTCGGCGCAAGTGGATCGAAGCCGCGGAGGGTGCGCTCAAAGAGAAGATGGGCGCGCTCGAAGAGGGCGCGGATGATCGTGCGTATCGCGGCGTGGAAGAAGCGCTGCGGACCTTGTCGAACACGGCGGACTCCGGGAAAGCGCTGGTCGGCAAAGATAAGAGCTACAACGCGTTTTATGCGGCGGTGCAAAAGCGCGTGAAGACGTATCGCTCGTCGATCGACAAGCAGCGTTCGCGTGCGGAGTTCGCCGGTGTGCGCGGTGAGCTCGACATCGCGGTGAAAGATGCGACGGCGGCCATGGGCGCGCTCGGCGAAGGTGAGGCCGACGCGGTGTCGGCGGCCGATGATGCGTTGTCGACGCTGGAGAAGGCGATCGACGCGAATCAGCCGGCAGCGGAGAAAGATGCGGCGCACAGGAAGCGGCTCGCGGCGCTGAAGAAGAAGCTCGCGGGCGATCGCAAGAAGGTCGAGAAGCTCCGTGCCGGTGCGGAGACGAAGCCGTTGATCGCCAAGGTCGATGCGGCGGAAGCGACGCTCGCGTCGAGCATGTTTGCGCTCACGCGGAGCGCGGATGAAGATTCGATCTCGGCGGTGGAGTCGGCGATCGAAGAAGCCGAAGGCGCGCTGGAAGAGACCAAGGCGATCGCGGCGAAAAACAAAGCCGAGAAAAAGCGGAGCGCGAAGCTGAAGGGCAAGATCGCGGCGGCGAAGAAAGCGATCAAAACCAAGAAGGGTGATGCGGAGTCGGGCGGCGCGAAGGGTGAGCTCGAGGCGGCCATGGCTTCGGCGAAAGAAGCGGTCGGCGGGTTGAGCAAAAATCCGGAGCCCGATGCGCACCGTGCGGCGGAGCGTTCCGTCGAGGAGCTGAATTCGGCGATCGAGAACGGCAAGGCGTTCGCCAAGAACAAGAAGATCGCGAAGATGCTCGCGGCGGCGAAGAAGGCGAGCAAAGGTTATACGAAGACTTTGGCCAAGCGCCGGCCGTCGCCGGTCACGGAGCTCGCGTCGCGCGAAGAGAGCGAAGAGGAGCCTGCAGAAGAAGCGACCCGCGAAGATCCGAGCGCCAAGATCGTGGCCGCGCAGGCGAGCTTGAAAGCGGCGATGAAGACGCTGAAAGCGACCAAGACCGACGAGGAAGATGCGATCACTTCGGCGAAGGCGTCGCTCGACGATCTCGAAGGTGCGCTCGCGGATGCGAAGCCGCTGGTGAAGAAGAACAAGGCGCTCGGCAAGAAGGTCAAAGCGGCGAAGGCGTCGCTGGCGAAGTCGCGAAAGACCGTGGCCAAGCGCGAAGCCGCGTTCGAGAAAAAACAGGCGGTTTTGGCGAAAGCCGAAGCGAAGAAGTCGGCCAAAGCGGCGAAGCTCGCGGCTTCTTCCGCGTCCGAAGAGTCGGACGAGGAGAGCGAAGACTCGGCGCAACCCGCGGGGGACGACGAGGATCCGAAAGCGCGGGTCACCGAGGCCTGGGCATCGTTTGCGAAGTCGCTCAAGCCGCTCAAGAAGAAGAAGCCGACTCCGGCAGCCTTCGAGCTCGCATTGCAGCGGGCGGCCGAAGTCGACACGGCCTTGGTCGAAGCCGACGGCACCCCGGTCGCGAAAACAGCGAAGTTCAAGAAATACGCAAAGACGATCCAAAAGAAGCTCAGGAAAGAGCGCGCCAAGATTGAAAAGGGTATGAAGAAGCTGTCCGCCAGGACACCTCGCGAAGACAGCGATACTTAGGACTCCTTAGCTGGTCTTCGTGCTTCGGCTCCGCCGCGCGATGCTCGAGAGCATACGTCGCGTCGCGAACCGGTGGCCGCCGGTGCCGATCACCAGCGCACGATAGATACGCCCGAGCACGCCCGGAAACTCCGCCGAGGTCTTCGCATGGACGACGAGCTCCTCCGGTCCAGCCGGCTCGAGCTCGAAACGTAGCTCGTAGCGCGAAAAGCGGTGGCTCCCGCGCAGCGTCAATGAAGACGGCGCCTGCGCTGCGGCGACCGCGAAACCGAGGACGGAGTCGCCCACCGACACAACGTCCCGCCACTCACCGACGCGTTTCGCCTCCTGCAAGCCCCAAACCCGCACCAGCACCCGCGGGAGCTCGATCGCAGTTTGGGAGCGCATCGTCCCGAGGAGTGCTCTCCACGCGTCCTCGGGTGTGGCGGTGATCCGCATCGTGAGGTCGTCGATGGCCGGCAAAGCTTCCATACGCAGGAGTATGGAGCTGAGATTGTCGCGCGTCAATACGGGGGCGTAGGGTAACATCGGCGCGATGGTGAAGAAGAAGAAGAAGGCGGGCGAGGTGCGCCTCTCGCGCGCGGAGTGGCTCGAAGCCGCGCTCGACGCGATGGCTTCGCAAGGGACCGCAGGACTTTCCGTCGAAGCGTTGGCGCGGACCTTGGGCGTGACCAAGGGCAGCTTTTATTGGCATTTCGCCGATCGACAGGCGTTGCTCGAGGCCGCGCTCGAACATTGGGAAGAGCGGTCGACCGAGCGCTTGATCGCCGAGCTCTCCGAGATCGCCGATCCACGAGAGCGGCTCGCAAAATTGATCGGCACGGTCAGCGCGGGTGGGCGAGCGGATCGCGTGCACCTCGCGCTCGCGGGCGACCGAGATGTGTTGGTACGGACGACGCTGGCGAGAATCTCAAGACGCCGGCTCGAGCTCCTGGAAGCGTGGTACGCCGAGCTTGGGCAAGGACCGGAAGCGAAGCAGAGCGCGCTGCTCGCCTATGCTACCTACGTCGGGCTGGTGCATCTGCGAATCGAGGCACCGAATGCGCTGCCGAAAGCGGCTGCCTTCCGCGCTTATGTAGAGTATCTGATCGAAAAGCTGGTGCCCCACCGGACATGAGACGCACGAACAACATCCCTTGTCGAACGGCCGTTGTGAGCACAAACGCGGCTTCGAGTGCGAGAATGGTCAGTGTGTTCGTTCCACGATTGTGCAGTCGGGCGCTTCCTGCGACGGACACCTCTTCGCCCGGAATGGATGTCCTGTCGAAATGACGAAGCGGGGTTCGGGCTGGTACCCGCGAAATTCAAACGAGCCCGACTTCGGAACCGGCGTTGCTCAACTTCGTTCTACCGCGGAGCTGATCCCTCGATTCGAATATCGGAACGCATGTCCGGTTTTCGGACGTGTTCGATTAACCGGACGGACGCGAGCGCCGACTTTGATTGCGCAAGGTTTGGCGTGAAAGTTGATCCTAGCGGTGCGGTGAGCGAATCAACCATGCGGACAAAGACTCCTGCCGAAGCGGCGCGCTTGCTCGTTCCATCGCGCGCGGCGCAAGATAGGGGCGTGGTCGGTGCGAAGCGGCAAGGCGGCGGACCTTATGAGGCGCTGCAGGAGCTTCCGGAACAGGTCGTGGGTGAGATTATCGGCGGGAGGCTCTACACGCAGCCCCGTCCTTCGTTCGATCACGCTGGGGTGAGCTCCGCGTTGATCAGCACGTTGTTCGGACCGTTTCAGCGTGGCAGCGAAGGGCCGGGCGGGTGGATCCTTCTTTTTGAGCCTGAGCTCCACCTCGGCAAAGATCCCAACGTTCTCGTCCCCGATCTCGCGGGCTGGCGGCGTACGCGCATGCCAGAGCGGCCGACCGTCGCCGCGACCTCGCTTGCTCCGGATTGGATCTGCGAAGTGTTGTCTCCTTCGACTGCAATCAAGGATCGCGAGAAGAAGCTGCCGATCTACGCGCATGAAGGTGTGGCGCACGCGTGGCTGATCGATCCCGACGCAAAGTCTCTCGAGATATTCCGGCTCCACAGCGGCGTCTGGACCCTCGTCGCCCGTCACGGTGAGGACGCGTGTGTCCGAGCCGAACCGTTTGATGCGATCGAGCTCGAGCTCGCTGTCTTGTGGGCTCGTTAGTCCCGGCGATTTTCGGATGCTTCGAGTTTTGGACTCCCTCCGCGCCGTTCGGGGCACGCAGGCTCGTGTCCGATTAACCGGAATGGATCGAGCGCGGTGTCGAGTCGAGCTCGAGGCCTCTGGTCGCGAGGACAGCTCGGCTCGCGATTCTGCGCGATATTTTCGATTTTCAATCGATCGATGTTTGAGGTGTTCTCCGGGACACATACCGTTCGTTTTTGACGATACGAAAACGAGCGATCACCGAATCCCGGACGCCGCGCGATGCCGTCCAAGATGCGGTGAGGGCATCTTGAGTGCGATTCGCGCCGAAAAAAGACTCGGCCATGCTTCGAACCGCAGAGCACGCCATGGCCCACCCGTTTTGGTCGGTTCGTCGCATCCGAGAAAAGATCGAGGCTGTCGCAAGCTTGAGATAGATATTGGGGCGTTTGGAAGAGAACGGAAGCAACCGATGCTTCGCGGGTTGATCCGGCTCTGCTATGCGCGACAGAGCTCGCAAACGAGTTAGATATCGAATGGCATTCGGATCGTGCGTCGCTCAATGCTGGCGAGCGACCCGGGTTCGGCGAATATCATTGGACTGACGATGCGCTCAAGGGTGTTGACGTTTATATCGATGGCCTCTTCGTCCCAGCTATCAGCAGCCAAGTAACGCCGCCGGAGATTTGGATTGGTTCACTTCGTGCGCGTTGGCATAACGGGCACGGAGCGGGCCGCATGAATCTCAATGGCTCGACGACCGGGAGAGATGTCCTGCTGAGCGAGTGCTGGACCCCAGAAAGTGTGGTTTTCTGGAGCGCTCCGGATCTCGAAGATTTTCGATCGAGCTACGGATTACAAGCCGATTGCACAGTTGCTCCCCCGGGGAGCTAAGCCGGATGCTCAGTCGACTACGCCCGCATCCGGCTCCGGAGGAGGAGGCCTACGCAAAATTGTCCCCGTCGCGCCGACGGCGAACGCGGTACCCGTCTCTTGGTCGACCCAGACCCCGCGCAGATCTCGATCCACTGCAGTCTCTTCCGGGAACCAGCGTCCGCCCAAATAACGAATCACCGTTCCCCGCCAGCCCACCACAGTGATGTCTTCGTTCGAGCGGCCATCCACGTCGAACAAGAACGCGCTCGGAATCACGTCTCCCTCGCGCGCCTGCACTCGCCGCCACTGGCCACCATCGAACGCCAGAATGAGACTATCGAGCCCAACTGTATAAATGGGCCCACCACCCGGCGGACCCCACACTCCACGCAGTGGCTCCGACACGCGTGTATCCAGAGCCTCGAAAGACGCAAACCCACCGTTCGACCGAAACGCCGCTCCGCCCGAGCCCGCGATCCAATAACGGTCGCCGTCGTTTCGCGAGAACACGCCCTTCAACACTTCGAGCGGCGAGATCGGCCGCCCGCTGATCTCACCCGCGACCACGAAACGCGCCAGCTCCCAGCGCATTCCGTCCCAGCCGATGATGCGGCCATTGTCGCCGACCGCCATGGCGCTCTCGTCGGAGCCGACGTACACGCCGAACAGATCCTGCGTCGCCGTGCTCGTCGGCAGACCTGTCCCACCGTACAGCTGTTCTCCCGACCAGGCTCCGAACGCATCGCGTTTCAAGATCGTTCCGCCCCAGCCCACCGCGAAGAGAGGACCGTCGGGCATGGTCTCGTCCTCGGGATTCGGGCGACCGTGAACATCGGTGAGCGGCACCGTCGCCGTCGTCGACTCCTCGAGCCAGCTCACTCCGTCGTAGTGCAGGATCGTCCCGTTCCAACCGACGGCCCACACATCGTCCGCCGCCCGCCCGTAGACGGCGAACAGGTCCTCTTGCGTCGGCACGTTCGACTCGACGATCCACACCGGCGGCGCACCCGCATCCGGCGGCTCGATTCCCGTATCGCCCGATCCATCCTCGTCCGTGCACGCCGCGAAGAAAGCCGCACACGATACGACCAAAACACCAAGCCCAAGCCTCATGGCGGCCGGATGATACATCGGATAAAGTCCCGCGAGTGCGATCGCCCCGCATAATATTCTCGCTGCTCTTCGCAGCCGGGTGCACCGACGTCTCGCTCTACGGGAAGGTCGGACAGGAACCACAGCTCGCGGACAAAGTCGCGCTCACCGGCGTGCTCTGCACCGACAACCCGGCGACGCGTAAATTTCCGGTGAAGATCATGTTCATCGTCGACGCGAGCGCGCAGATGGGTGAAGCCGCGCCGCTCGGCGAGCACGTTTTGGCGATCGAACAAACGCTCTCGATGTACCTGCCGATCCCCAACGTCTTCGTGGGCATCGTCCGTTACGACACCGGCGCGACGCAGCTGACCTCCGAGATGAGCGGACGCGTCACCTCCGGCTTCACGCGCGACGCCGCGATCATCGACAACGCGTTGATCAACCTCCGCGCAACGACCGGCGCACGCAACTTGCCCGCGGCGCTCTCGCTCGTCCGCAGCATCATCACCGGAGACACCTTGCAGGCGGATCGCGGCCCGCTCTCCCGCACCAAATACGTGCTGGTTCACGTCACCTCCGGCTCGCCCGATCCCGTGATCCCGGCCGATTTCTGCGAAGATTTCGATCCGCGACCCGCGAACTGCGAGCTCACCTATCTCGAACGCAGCGTGCAAGATCTCCGCGACTTCGTGCTCGACGAAGGCGCCGCCGAATTCGACTTCCACACCATCTCGATCGAACAACCCGCGGTCGAAGGTGCACCGTGCGATCCGCGCATGCCGGCCGCTGCACAATGCCCGCAAGGCGCCGGTTTGTTGTGCGTCCAGACCGGTATCCGCGTCGACACCGGCCGCTGCGTCCAGCCCTGCGATCCGAACGCGCCCATCTGTAATGTGTTACCGGGTCAAGCTACCTGCGTGTCTTCCGCGCTCCCCGGCGGTGCGATGCTCAATCACTGCGCTCGCGGCGAAACGAGCTGTTTTGACGGTATCGACAACGACGGCGACGGCAAGAACATCGACTGCAGCGATCCCGAATATCCATACTTTTGTAATCAAAACACCGGCGCTTGCGAGAACGACTGCCGTTTCGCGTGTCGCTCCGAAGATCTCGGCGTCTCGATGACGCTCGCCGGAAACGGCCGCTACGAACGGATTCAATACTCCGATCAAGTGTCTTTCGCGCGCATCGACTTCCGCAGCACACAACGTTTGTTCGTGATGAAAGAGATGTTGGCCTACAACCGCAACGCCGTTGCGAAGGGCCTCGAGCTCTTGGCCGACAGCGACGCGGATGGCCTCTCGGACAGTGAAGAAGACGGCCTCGGCCTCGACGCGCTCGCACCGGACAGCGACGGCGACTACTTCAACGACAAGCTGGAGCACATCTTGCGCGTGCTCGGCACCGATCCCACGCGCACCACGACGATCGCCGACTGCGACGATCCCACGCTCGACACCGACGGCGACAGCTTGCGCGACTGCGAAGAAAAGTTGCTCGGCTCCGACAAAACCTTGTTCGACACCGACGCCGACGGCTTCCCCGATCACATCGAGTTCCGCGCAGGGACCAACGTGCTCTTCGCCGACACGCTCGACGACCTCGATCTCGACGGCCAAAACAACGGCAAAGAGCTGCGCGCGCACACCGACGTGCTCTCCAACGACGCGAAGACCAAAAACGAGCTGGCCTACCGGACACGTATCCTCGATCTCGGTCCGACCGCCGATCTGCGCAATTGTTACGACGTGCGCATCTCCAACATCACTTTGGTGAACACGCGCGATCGCGGCTTTGGAACCGGTGTCAACGACATCGACGTGTACTTCGGCCAAGTGCCCCAGGGTGATCTCGAAGCGTACGGCCTCTATCACGTGGCCCAAGTGCGCGTTCAATATTTCCCGCCGGATCGCCGCGATCCCGATACCCCCGCCATCGATGTCGAAGACGGCGACTTCGTATTTTTCGAGCAGTGAGCCAGGACGTTTCACAAGCCGCGCGACTGTTGTTGCTCGGCGGCCAAGGTTTGCTGGACGATCCTGATCGATCGGCCAGTAGCGCCCAAGTGCAGAAGACGATGGAGAAGATCGGCTTCGTGCAGGTCGACTCGATCATCGCCATCGCCCGCGCGCACGATCTGACGTTGTTCGCGCGGATGCACAAATATCGCCCCGAGATGTTGCGCGTGTTGCTCGAAGACAAACGCAGCCTCTTCGAGAACTGGACCCACGACGCGTCGATCATTCCCACGCGGTGGTTCCCGCAGTGGAAACATCGCTTCGAAAAAGCGACTCAGCGGATCAACAAGAGTGGTTGGTGGCGGAGCCGCTTCGGCACTTCGCCGGAGAAGACGCTCGCCGACGTGGAAGCGCGCGTGAAAAAAGACGGTGCCATCTTCGCGCGCGACTTCGGTGAGAAACGGCTCGAGGTCGGTTGGTGGGGATGGACACCTTCGAAGGCTGCCTTGGAGCTGTTGTGGCGCGCCGGCAGACTGTGCATTTCGAAGCGCATCAATTTCCACAAGGTCTACGACCTCACCGAACGTGTGTTGCCGAAACACCACGAAGAGGAAGCGCCGTCTTGGGAAGAACACGTCGACTGGGCTTGTCGCAACGCGCTCGAACGCCTCGGTTTTGCGACACCTGCGGAGCTCTCGCGTTTTTGGCAGGCGATCGATCTGAAGACCGCACGGGCGTGGTGCACAGAGCAGCTCAAACACGGAGAGCTTACGGCGATCGACAAAAAGACGGTCGCGTTTCACGACTGGAAAAAACGCGCCGCGAAGCTGCCCGCTGCGCCGGATACACTGCGCATGCTCGCGCCGTTCGATCCCACGATCCGCGATCGTGCGCGTGCCGAACGGATCTTCAATTACACATTTCGACTCGAAGTGTTCGTGCCGGAGAAGAAGCGCGAATACGGCTATTACGTGTTGCCGATCCTCGACGGCGAAAGTTTCATCGGTCGCGTCGAGCCGAAATTCGAACGCGCCAAAAACGCGATCGTGGTTCGCGGTGTTTGGTGGGAAAAACAGGTGAAGCCGACCAAAAAACTTCGCGGCCGTCTCGATGAAGCCTTGGAGCGTCTCGCCGAATTTACGGGCGCGAAACAGATCATTCTTCGAGGATGACCGCGGTGCCTTTGTCGCCGACCGCGACCATCACTGATCCATCGGCCAGGCCATGGATGGCGAACAGATTCTTCGAGCTGGCCGAAGGGACAGAGTCCCAAGCAGAGCCGTCGTACTCCAAGATCGTTCCCGAAGAGCCGACCGCGAAGACCCGATCGCGCGCGCCGCCATAGATCGCGTAGAGATCGGCGTCGGTGGTGCTGTCCTCGGGATCGAGCGTTCCGGCACCTTCCGCGCGGCGAAACACGCTTCCACCGAGCCCGACGGCGACGAGATCCGCGCCGCGCGTCGAGGACCAGACGCCGAACAAAGGAACGACCGAGGTCGAGGTTTGGGTGCCGCCGGCGATCGCCGAAACCCATTGCCCGTCGACCAGCTCGATCACCTGACCGAGATCCGTGGTCACGGCGATCGTGTTCTCGCTGATCGCCCAGCCCCCGGTGATCTTCGAGCTGCCCGAGGCGTTGATGTCGACCGGCTCCCACGACGTTTCGCCGACGCGCCGGCGAATGACCCGCCCGCGTTCACCGGCTGCATAGAACAGCGAAGGTGAAGGGCGGAACATGGTCAACATGCGTGCGGTGGTGCGTGAGCCGTCGAAGTCCCAGAGCGCTTCGCGGCGCGTGAGCACCAAACCATCGTCACCGGCGATCGCCGTTTCGCCCGCAGACGCGACGACGCCGTAGAAATTGGGGACGTCGAAGTCGCGGCCCGTATCGGTCGAGGTGTTGCTGAACCGTTCGCCGTCGTAGAACAACACGGTTCCGTCGTCGCCGGTCATCCAGATGCGATTCGGCGCTTCGACGAATACGCCGCGCAAGGTGCTCGTCGTGCCGGTGTCGAGCGACTTCCATCCGCCCGGATCGCAGGCGCATGCGAAGATCGCCCCGAAGATCACAACACGACGATCCATCCCGCGATCTACTTCTTCTTCGGCGCGCCTTGCGCGATCGCTTTGTCGATGTCCGAAAGGACAAAGGCGATGTCGCTCGAAGACGGATCGAGCACCAGCGCGCGTTGATACGCTTTTTTCGCCGCTTCCAAGTTGTTCGCTTTGCGCTCGAGCGCACCGAGCGTCTTGAACGCCGGCGGGAGCTCCGGATCGAGCTCGGTCGCTTTCCTCGCCGAACCGAGCGCTTTTTCCAGCGCGTTTTTATCGGCGTAGGCGCCGGCCAAATAGTAGTGAGCCACGGCGTTCGTCGGATCACTTTCGATGGCGCGCTCCAGCTCTTCGATCGCGCGGTCCACTTCGCCCGCTTCGCGATACATGCCGCCGAGCTCCGCGCGCGCTTTCACGTGCGCCGGATCGACGACCAAGGCCTTTTGATAAGCCGCGCGTTCGTTGTCCGTCTCTTTCTTCGTATGGAAGATGCGCGCCATGCGGTAGTGCGCGTCGGCGAACGTCGGGTGCCGCAACAAAGCCGCTTCGTACAAAGCGCGCGCTTTATCTTGCTCGTTGCTCGCTTCGAGGATCGCGCCGAGCTGCAGCGTCGCCGCTTTGTTTCCCGGATCGAGCTCCAGCGCCTGTCCGAGCGCCTGCTCCGCGCGTTCTTTGCTCTTCATCTTCAGCTCGATGCTCGCCAGCGACACCAAAATCGCCGGCGACTCCGGATCGAGCTGCTGCGCTTGTTTGATCTCGTTGATCGCTTTTTCCAGGCCCACCTTCGTTCCCAGCGCCGCGTAAGCGAGCCCCAAAGCTTCGCGCGCCGACGCATCGTCCTCGGCGATCGACACCAACTTTTGCAGGTAGACGATCGCTTGATCCGGCTCGCCCTGATCCATGTACGCGCGCGCCATGCGACGGTACGTCTCGAGATCCTGCGGCCGCGCGAAGAGCGCCTTTTTGTACAAAGCCAACGCGCGATTCGTTTTGCCGCGCTGATAGTAGACCTCGCCGAGATGGAACTGCGCTTCCGGCATCTCCGGCTTCATCGACAACACGCGTTCGAACTGTTCACCCGCCATGTCGAGCTGTCCGAGCCGGAAATACGCGAGACCCAGGTTGAACGCCGCATCGACGTATTTCTTGTCCGCCTCCACCGCCTTCTTAAAGGCTTCGAGCGCCTCCTCGCGTTTGCCGGTGCGATCCAAAGCGACGCCCAGATTGTTGTAAGCGCGCGCGTGGTTCGGTCGCGCTTCGATCGCCGACCTGTACTCAAGGACAGCTTCCCGATATTTGCGCAGACGGAAGTACAAGACACCGAGGTTGTAGTGTGCATCGGGCTCTTTGGCGTCGATGCGAAGCGCGCGTTGCAGAGACTGCTCCGCTTTCTGCATCAGGCCGAGGTCCGCGTAGATCTTGCCGAGCGCGACGTGCGGGCGCGCGTAATCTTCTGCGAGCTGCGTCGCTTTCAGGTAATCGGCAATCGCTTCTTCGCGTTTGTCGAGACGTTCGTTCGCCTCGCCGCGATTGAAGTAGGCGACCGCCAGCTTCGAATCGAGCGCGATCGCTTGTGTATAGAGATCAGCGGCCGTCCGCGGATCGCCGAGCTTTCGGTGCGCGAGCCCGAGGTCCAACGCGATCAGCGCGTTCGTCGGCTCCAGGCGTTGCGCTTCTTCGTAGCCCGCAACCGCACCTTTGAGATCGCCGCTGAGCTCTTTGAGCGTCGCCAACATATAGGCGGTGTCCGCGTCTTTCGGGAGCAACGTTTTCACGCGGAGCAGCTGATCCATGGCCGCTTCTTTTTCGCCGAGGTGGAACAACGTCGCCGCGAGCTGTTTTCGCAGCTGCGCGTCATCGGGCCGTTGCTCGAGCTCGGTCTTGGTGAGATCGCGCTCCTTCGTCAGCTCGTTGCGATCGATCGCCGGCGCTGGATTTTCATCGTCGAACGCGGGCTCTTCTTCGGGCTCGGAGGGCGGACCGGCCGCGATCGCAAAAAATGCGAACAGGACGAGCGCTCTCATTCGATCCACCTCGAACCGAGCGCGCCTCCGGTGGCTGCCTGAAGCTGCTTGCGCGCGTCGGTCCACTCGGCCTCGGCGGTTTTCATGTCCGCCTCTGCGACTTGGATATCGGGATCGGCGTCGGCCACGTCGGAGCCGTACGAATTCACCTGCTCCTCGAACTCCACGAGATCGAGATCGGAGGCGCCGGGCACGTTGTTCTTCTTCACCAGCCGCGCTTTGGCGAGCTCGAACTCCGCTTTGGCGACGACTAATTTTGCGCGCTCTTTGGAGAGGCGTTCGCGAACCCAGTCGAGGCGTGCGTCGAGATATTTGATGCGCGCGTCGGCTTCCATGGCGCGCACGGTGGCGACCTTCGCGCGTTCAGCGTCACCCTTGTCGGCGAAGACGTCGGCATCGCGTTCGGCGACGCTGCGCTTTTTTGCGGTGCGGCGGATGTCTTCCTTGAGCTGTTCGATCTCGTCGACGACCTGATCGCGCGAGTCGATCGCGATGTTCAGCTCGTTCTCCGCATCAAAGAGCAAGAGCTTGTTCTCGATCGTGATCTTCTCGAGCACATCTTTGTCGACACGAAGACTCGGAGCCGATCGGCAAGCGACCAAAGAGAGCGCGCACAAAAGAGCGTATCGCGCGGTTGTTCGTGACACCGAGCGGAGGCTATCATCGCCTGCGTGTATTGGGAGGGTGGGATCGTGTCAGATTTTTTGAGGGCGGTGTTCTTCGCCGTCCTGGCCCTCTTGCCAGCCGCCTGCTCGGACGAAGAACCCGAAGCGAACGGTGCGTGCGAACAAGGCCTGCCTCCCGAAGTCCCGAGCGAGGTCGACGGGCGCCTGCGCGGAAGTGTGGTCGTGCTCGATCAGCGCGATTTCACCCTGGATAACGAGATGAAACCGCGCTCGAACCTGCAAGGTCGGATCAGCGCAAGCTTCGCTGATTTTTCCGCGGTCTCCACGATGCCTTCCTTGTTGATGCCGCTCGGTGATACCTGCGTCGGCCTCGTCTCGCGGCCGGTGAGCATGGGCCAGGTGGTGCGGATCGACCTCGAGAGCTTGGTCATCCGCGGCACCAAAGCGATCGACATGGAGCCGATGCGGACCTCGACCGGCACCTACGTCTCGGTCACCAACGCGCTGATCCTCGACCCGAACGCGTCCGTGCAGATCACCGGCGACGCCGGCCTCAACAGCTTCACCTCCTTCGACGAGACGCTCCCCGCCATCACCCCGATGGAAGTCACCGCGCCGCTTCGCGACGGCACGCCGTGGCTCGAGACCTCCTATCTGACGATCGAATGGGTCCCCGGCGACGGCGATTATGTGCAGGTCACCGTCAGTCCGGACATGACCATGAGCACCGGTGGATCGGTCACCTGTATCGTCGAAGACGACGGATGTTTCGAGCTGCCGACCTCGGCGGCGACCTTCCTTCTCGCCGCGCAAACGCCGTATTACGAGCTGAACGTGGCGCGCCACCGCTACCGTTCGGTCCGTTTGGCCGAAGAGACGACGCTCGAGCTTCAGGTCGTTTCGCAGCAGCGACTCAGCCTCCGAAATGGAGAGAACGGTCAATGAGATCACCTGTCCCTTTGGCCACTGTACTTTTGGCCACGGCCCTGTTCGCCGGCGGATGTGGGCTCGGCTCCGAAGGCAACTTCACCGGCGGGCTGACGCGCGACCGCTGCGATGGCACTTTCCCGGTGTGTCAGACGACGGCCGGGTGCACCATGGGTGTCGGCAAGTACCTCGAGGGAGCGTTCCCCGGCGCGCGGCAGTTCATCGTTTCGGCGCCAGAGGAGTCGATCATCAACGTGCGCATCTATTTCCGCACGCAGGTGGCCACGGGGATCGACACGGAGATCTTGTGGCATGAGCCCGGGTGTTTCGAGACCTACCAGTACCAATCCGAAGGGCGCGACATCTTCCTCGAGGCCGGGGATGACCAGATCTTCGAACAATCGAAGCAGGTGCTGCTCAGCGGCGACCACCTGGTGGAGATCATCTCGGATTCCGTCGCGGAATATCTGCTCGCGGTCGAAGTGGAGAGCGCGGCCGGCTCGACGCGCTGACTTTTCTGATGGTATGTCCTTCGCGTCCGCATGACCGAAAAAGAAGAACCGTTCACCGACACGAGACAAGCGCTGGTCGATGGGCGTCCGCCGATCGTCTATTCGCACTGTAGGCTTCGCGTCATCGGCGGGCCCTCGAAGGGCAAAGAGATCGAGACCGAGAAGGACTTGATCCGCGTCGGTGTCGCGGCCGACGCCGATCTCTTGTTGATCGAAGACTCGGCGATCTCGCGCGCGCACTTCGAGCTGCGCCGCAAAAAGGGTGAATACGTCATCGTCGACACGCATTCGACGAACGGCACCTTTGTCGGCTCGCTCCAGGTGCGAGAGGCGATCCTCCGCCGCACCAGCGAGATCTCCATCGGCGACAGCACCATCCTGTTCGAACCGATGTCGACCGAGGTTCGGCCGGAGCCGTCGCGCGCACGTTCTTGCGACGAGATGGTGGGCGACTCGGTGGTCATGCGCGAAACCTTCTTCATCATCGAACGGGTGGCTCCGACGGAGCTCGCGGTGTTGGTGACCGGAGGGACAGGTACCGGCAAAGAGCTGGTCGCGCGTGCGGTGCACCGTTTGTCGAAACGTCGCGATCAGATGTTCGTCACCATGGCCGCCGGTGCGCTTCCGCCGGCGCTGGTGGAGAGCGCGCTCTTCGGTCACGAAGTCGGCGCATTTCCCGGCGCGGACACGGTTTACCAAGGCGCCTTTGAACGGGCGAACGGCGGCACCTTGTTCCTCGATGAGCTCGCTCAGCTCCCGACCGATCTGCAGCAGCGTCTGTTGCGGGCGATCGAACGCGGCGAGATCTTGCGGCTCGGCGGACAACAACCGGTGCGCATCGACGTTCGCGTGGTCGCCGCGGCGCCGAGCGACATCAAAACTTTGGTGGAGCAGGGCAAGTTCCGCGATGATTTGTATTATCGATTGGCGGAGATCCGGCTCGATCTGCCGCCGTTGAAGGATCGTCTCGAAGACATCCCGGCGCTGGTCGCGCAGTTTTTCACCAAATACGCGGACCAGATCTCCGGGACAGGCTCGAACGCGAAACGTTTGGCGCCGGGCGCGATGCAGGCTTTGCAGCGGTACCCGTTTCCGGGGAATGTGCGCGAGCTGATGAACGTGCTCCGCCGCGGTGTCGCTGCGGCGACCGGCGAAGAAGTGATGGCCAGCGACCTGCCCGGCGAAGTGACCGCGGCGAAGCCGGGCCGCGGTGGTGCGGCGCCTTCGGTGTTGCTGCTCGACTCGACGGTTCCGTTCAAAGACGCGAAGGCCCAGGTCCTCGACACCTTCGAACGCCAGTATTTGATCGACCTGTTACACCGCCACAAAATGCATATCTCGCGAGCGGCGCGCGAAGCGGGCATCGATCGCCGCCATTTGTACAGATTGCTCGACAAGTACGGTATCGAGTTCAAAGAGCGCGAAATCGAAGAACGCGAGAACTAGGCCGCCTTGCTCGTTTTGACGAGCGTCTCCACCGTCGCGAGCAGACGCTCGAGGTCGATCGGCTTGCAGAATCGCGCGCGGACACCGGGCGGGGATGGTACCTCGCTCTCGTTCGACGCCGACATCACGATGATCGGGACCTGGCCGAGCCCGATCCGCTTCATGACGTCGTGAAATTTCTCGTAAGATATGCCGGGCATCATCAGATCGGAGATCACTAGGGAGGGCCGCGGTCCTTCTCTGAAGAGCTCGAGCGCTTGGTCGCGGCTCGCGCTCGTCGCTACGACGTAACCTTCGGCCACGAGAAGCTCGCCGAGCACCTGACGCCAATCGTTATCATCCTCGACAATAATGATTGGCTGCTTCACGTATTCTGACGTTGCACACAACGAACCCCAATCGCGGCATGGGCGAAGTCAGAATACGGGCTCGATTTCGGGGCAGTTCGGGCCAAACCTAGGTCAATCGAGAGCGGGCGCACTGTCGATTTGTCCTGGTCGACGTTTCGCGCGCGAGCATGAACCGTGAAGGCTAGGGCACAACTTGGAAAGTGCCCACCACCAAAGCGATGTCGCCTTCGCAGACCTTCATGACGTCACCGTTGGCGCTGCCGTCGGCGTTGAATTGCGCGGAGAACGCGAACCCACCGGGATCGATACACGCCGGTTGATACGCGCCGTCGAGCTCACCGAGATCGGCCGCCGCCAAGATCCACCACGCGTCGACGAATCCGCCCGCGTTCCGCCGCAGGTAACTTTTGAAACCTTCGTTGAACGCGCCGTCTTCGGTCATCCATTCGATCACCACTTCCAGGTCGATGGCCTCTTGGCCAGGTGCCGGGATCCGGCACACCGCGTAACCGCCGTCGTACACAAAGCGTAGATCGATCACCGAGTCCGCCCAAACTTCGGGATACAACATACGATTCCGCTCGTAGAGAAACGGCGCGCGCACGACGGAGTAAGGCACACCTTCAATGACGGAGCGTGCCGTGAAGAGCGCATCGGGACCGCAAGATTCGTCGAGGTTCTCCATCAAGATCGCGCCTTCCTCGAGGCCGTTCGGACAGACGCGCCGCGTACACGCGAGGCCGCTGGTGGCGCAGACACATTCGTTGCAGCCGTCGCGATATATCTATTCATGCGCTCTCTCCCGATCGAACCATGAATAGATCGTCGGCAGCACCAACAAGGTCAACAGCGTGGAAGTCAGCAGCCCGCCGATCACCACCGTCGCCAAAGGTTTCTGCACCTCCGCGCCCGCGCCGCTCGCGAGCGCCATGGGGATGAATCCGAGCGACGCCACCAACGCAGTCGTCAATACCGGGCGAAGCCGCACGTGCGCCGCATCGTGTGCCGCTTTTTCCGGGGAAAAGCCGCGCTCGCGCAATTTGCGGATATGCGAGACGAGCACCAGCCCATTCAGCACCGCCACCCCGAACAACGCGATGAAGCCGATCCCCGCCGAGATGGAGAGCGGCATCCCGCGCACCAACAAAGCGAGCACGCCGCCGGTGACCGCGAAGGGGATGTTCAAAAAGATCAACACCGCGGGACGGACGGCGCCGAACGTCGAATACAAAAGTACAAAGATGAGCAAAAGGGTCATCGGTACCACGATGGCCAAACGGCCAGTTGCGGCCGCGAGGTTCTCGAACTGTCCGCCCCAATTCATCCAATAACCTCTGGGCAGCTTCACCCGTCGATCGATCTCCGCCTGCGCTTCGTCGACGAAGCTCTTCAGATCGCGGCCGCGCACGTTCGCTTCGATGGTGATGCGGCGGCCGATGTTCTCGCGGCTCACTTGTGCGGGACCTTCTTCGACGATGATCTTCGTGAGCTGCCCGAGCGGGATCAATTGACCCGAGGGGCTCTGCACTTTGATCAGCCCGAGCTGTTCCACGTTTTCGCGTGCGCTCGGCGCGTAGCGCACTTGGAGATGAAAACGTTTTGATCCTTCGATCACTGTCCCGACGATGTTGCCGCCGATCGTCTGCACAGTATCGAGCACCAAACCGGCGTTGATTCCGTACCGCGCGATCGCCTGCCGATCGACTTGGATCCGCGCCACCGGAAGACCCGCGACCTGCTCCGCTTTGACGTCGGCCGCGCCCGGAATCGCCGAGACCACGGCGACGATCTCATCGGCCAGCTTCGCGAGCACCTCGAGATCCTCGCCGTAAATTTTGATCGCCACGTCGGAGCGCACGCCGGAGATCAGCTCGCTGACGCGCAATTCGATCGGCTGCGAGTATGAAAACATCGAGCCGGGCACGTGGCTCTTCAAGGTCTCTTCGATCGCTTCGATCAAACCTTCGCGCGTTTGTGCCGTGGTCCACTCGTCGTGCGGCTTCAGCATGATGAAGATGTCGCTGATCTCGACGCCCATCGGGTCGGTGGCGATTTCCGCACGACCGGTCTTGGAGACCACCGTGATCACTTCCGGAAACCGCTTCAACGCGCGTTCGATCAACGTTGTCTGTCGCACGGACTCTTCCAGCGACACCGAAGGCACACGCCACGCTTGCATGGCGATCGCCCCTTCATCGAGTCGCGGCACGAACTCCGCGCCGAGAAAGGGGATCACGGCGAACGACGCGACCAACACCACAGACGCTACGCCCACCACCAGCTTTCGCTGCGCGAGCGCAAAAGCGATCGCCGGTTCGTAGACTCTGCGCGCCCAGATCATGAGGAAACTCTCGCGTTCCTGCGTGTCGCGCGAGAGGAAGGTCGCGGCGAGCGCCGGGACCAAGGTCAACGACAACACGAACGCACCGGCGAGCGCGCAGATCACCGTCAGCGCCATCGGTTGGAACATTTTTCCTTCGATGCCGCTCAACGAAAGGATCGGCAGATAGACGACGGCGATGATCACTTCGCCGAAGATGGCCGCGCTCCGGATCTCGACCGCAGATTCATAGACGATCTCGTCGCGCTCTTTTTTCGTCAGCGTGCGGCCGATCTGTTCGCGTTTTTCGGCGAGGTGCCGCACCGCATTTTCGATGACGATCAACGCACCGTCGACGATCAATCCGAAGTCGATCGCGCCGAGCGACATCAGATTGCCGCTGACGCCGAGCGCGCGCATGCCGATGAACGCGGCCAACATCGACAGCGGAATTGCGCTCGCAGTGATCAAGCCGGCGCGCAGACTGCGCAACATCAAAAAGAGAATGACGATCACCAACACGCCACCTTCCGCGAGGCTGGTGGCCACGGTGCGGATCGTCTTTTTCACCAGATCGGTGCGGTCGTAGAAGGTGTCGATGGTGACCCCTTTGGGGAGCGTCGGGCGGATCTCGTCGACCGCGCGTTTCACGCGTTGCACCACCTCGCGCGAGTTTTCGCCGATCAACATCATGACGATGCCGGTGACGACCTCGCCGCGACCGTCGCGCGTCACTGCGCCTTGGCGGACCATCGGAGCGAAGCGGACGTCGGCCACGTTTTTGATGAAGATCGGCGTCCCTTCGTCGGAGGTGGCGATGACGATGTTGCCGAGATCTTCGAGCGTCTCGATCAATCCTTCACCGCGGATCAACACCTGTTCTTGTCCGCGGGTGATGTATCCGCCACCGGTGCTGGCGTTGTTCTTGGCGACCGCTTCGAAGATCTGTTCCAGCGACAAGTTGTACGCAGTCATGCGGCCCGGATCGAGCTGCACCTCGTACGTCTTCAGCTCGCCGCCGAACGGGTTCACTTCGATCACGCCCGGCACCAGGCGAAGTCGCGGGATGATCTCCCAATCGAGGATCGCGCGAAGCTCCATCGGCGACAGATCGCCGCGCACTTCGAACTGATAAATTTCGCCGAGACCCGAGGAGATCGGGCCCATCTCCGGCTTGCCGTAACCTTCGGGAATGTTCTGGGCCGCGAGCGCGAGCCGCTCTTGAATGAGCTGTCTGGCGAAGTAGATGTTCACGTGTTCCTCGAGAACCACGGTGACCACCGAGAGGCCGAACTTCGACACCGAGCGGATCTCTTCGATGTCGGGAAGGCCGGACATCGCCGCTTCCACGGGAAAGGTGACGAACTTTTCCACTTCCACCGGGCCGAGGCCGGGCGAGGTGGTGAGGATCTGAACTTGGACGTTGGTGACGTCGGGAACGGCGTCGATCGGCAACTTGCGGAGCGCGTCGAGCCCAAAGCCGATCAACAAAAAAGAGAGGATGAAGACGAGGAGCTTGTTCTCGATCGAGAAACGAATGATTCGGTTGAACATCGTTAGTGCGAGTGGCCTTCGCCCATCGCCCCCTTCGAGAGCTCCGACTTCAAAATGAACGCTCCGCGGACGACCACTTTGGCGCCGGCTTCCAAACCGGCACGAATCACCGCGTGATCGGCGGTCGTTTCACCGAGCTCCACTTCGATCGCTTCGAAGGTGTTCGCCTCACCTGGCACAAAGACCACCGACTCATCACTGATCTTTTGGACAGCTTCGCGCGGAACGACCACCGCGTTTTGCGTGGCGCCGCCGTCGACCGCACGTTGCGTCTCGAGCCGCGCGGTGGCGAACATTCCCGGTTTCAGCTTCGCGTTGACGTTCGGAACCGCGACCCGCACTTCGATCGTCCGCGACTTCTCTTCCACCAGATCCGCCACGTATTCCACGCGCCCGGCGAAGGTGGCGTCCGGCACCGCCGCGACCTTCAGCTGCACCGCCTGCCCGACGTGAACCTCGGGAAGTTGTTGCTCGAAGATATCGATGATCGCCCACAGGTTCGTCAGCTCACCGACGGTGAAGAGCTGTTTCGTGCCGTCGACGCTCAAGCCCGGTGACGCATCGATCTCGATCACCGTGCCGTCGATCGGCGAACGAATCGGGAACTCCGAGCTGTAGTGTTCGTTCGCTTTCAACGCTTTGATCTCCGCTTCGGAGAGACCGAAGGCGTGGAGCTTGGCGTCGGATGCATCGAGCTCACCTTTGGCGACGGCCAACCCGCTCTCCGCTTGGCGCGCGTCTTGTTCGGCGCTGATCCCTTTCTCGAAGAGCTGTTTTTCCCGCTCATACGTCGACTCGGCTACGCCGGCCTTTGTCCGCGCGGACAGGTAGTCGGCGCGTGCTTGGCCGAGCTCGGCGCTCTCGATCACCGCGAGGACTTGGCCCTTTTTTACTTTTTCCCCGAGCGTCACCTTCACGGATTCGACGCGGCCCGCGACGCGCGCCGAGACACGCCCGACACCTTGCTGGGTCAACGTCAGGCGCGCCGAAGCGTTCAGCGCACCGGTCAGCGGTTTCGATTCAGCGACCGCGAAAGAGAGCCCCGCGGCGGCGACCGCTTCCGGCGAGAGCCGTACCACCCGTGTTTGATGGGTCTCGTGCTCCTCGGCGTGTTCCTCGTGTTTTTTCTCGGTGCAGGCGCACAACACACAGAGGATCAGAAGAATAGAACGATTCATCGCTCGGCTCCGATCGCGCGCAACAGCTCGGCTTCGGCGAGGTTCAACGCTTCCAGGGATTCGATGTATCCGCGGCGCGCATCGAGCGTTTCGCGCCGTACCAGCGTCAGTTGGATGAAGTCGAATTTGCCCGCGCGATACGCTTCCGTCGCGAGCCAAAAGTTCTCTTCGATCGCGCGCAGCACCGCGCCCGCATAAGCGTTCGTCGCACGTTTCGCCGCCGCATATTGTCTCTCGGCGAGCGCCAGCTCCCGGGCGAGTTGTTTGTCGACCGCGTGATAGGCGATCGCCGCTCGTTCCGCGCGACCCGAAGACTCGGCACGTTCGAGTTGATTGCGCTCGAAGAACGGCAGCTCCAGCGATACTGTACCAAGGATCAGGTGGGCTCCTTCTTCGTGCGTATACTTCGCGCCGGCCCTGAGCCCCGGATAGGCATCGCGTGCGGCGCTCTCCAGCGCGAGCCGGGCGCTTTCGCGTTCGCGCTCCGCTGCCTGTAATTCGGCGCGGTTCTTTTTCGCCGCTTTGACTTCGCGCTCGGCGGCTTCCGCGAGATCACCGGTCACCATTGGGATCGTTTCCAGCGCCAGCAGCTCCGCCAGCTCCGCTTCGAAGGTCGCCAGCTCCCGTTCGGCTCCTGAAGCCGCGTTCGCCGCGCGGCCGAGCTCGACGCGCGCGGAGCTCACCTCGAGCCGCGAAGCCGCACCCGAGCGGTGTCGTTCTTCCGCGGCCCGCAACGTGTCTTCCGCAACTTGATAGATGTCTTTTGCGAGCTGCACGCGCATCCCCGCTGCGAGCGCGTGGGCGAACGCCGCCCGCACGCGATAGACGAGCTCGTTTTTCTTCGCTGACACACGCAGCTCGATCGACTCCACCGCGCGGGCGCTCGCTTCTGTTCGTAAACCTCGTTGGCCGAACAGCTCGAGCGGCTGTTCGAGCGTTGCTTCCACGTCGAGCGTGGTCTCTACGCTGCGAAAGCGCGGGCCGGCCGCCGCGGAGAGCTCCGGATTTTCGCGAAACCAGCGCGAATCGGCGCGGTGTTTGTCGCGCGCGACGGACACGTCTTGTTCCAGAGCGCGCAGCTCCGGGTTTTGTTCCAAGGCCAGCGCCAGCGCGCCTTCCAAAGTGAAGGCGCTGGTCGCGGTCGCCAGCAATGCGACCGAGATCGGGTCGATCATAACGAACCTCTAGGTGCGCGCCGAGGCGCCACCGGACTCCTAAGCTCGAAGAAGGAAGCGCGTCAGGCGATCGGCGGGCGGAACAAAGTGGCGATGATGTCGTTCGCCGGTGCGCGGTCGGAGACCGGCTTTTCGCCGAGCGCGATCGGGCGGCGTTCGATCAACTCCGCGACCAAGCTGGCGACCATGGGGAGGCTCGCGCAACAACCACAGCGGTGGGCGGTCGCGCCGCAGCCGTGCTCACTGTTTTGTTCTTCGTCATGAACGTCACCGGCGACGTGCGCGAAGTGACCGGTGGTCGCGCGGTGAACGACCGTCTCGATCAATTCCCCGATCCCCGGCACCAGGCCGTGGATCAAGACTACGATGAGGAGGACACGGAGCACCTACCCTGAAGTAACACGCGCCCTCGGCGATTGCCAAACTTCCGCGAGCCCTCAGCGGTTTGCGCGGGGATTGCGGATGACACCTTCATCGCTGATCAGCGCCGCGAGCTGCGGATCGCGCAACACTTCGGCGATCGGGCGCTCCACGCCGTCGACCAACATCGTCCCGCCGACGAGACGCGCGCCGTGGCTGTAGTCCGCGTACGTTTCTTCGTGGATCGTCGACAGCGGTTGCCACGGGCGGCCGTCCGCTTTGTTGAACCCGTAGATCGCCACGCGGTCCGGGTTGCGATCGAGCAGGTTGGTCATCACCACATCTTTTTTGTGGCCCGCGACCAGCGCACCCTGCGGCGGGTTGTTCGCCTGCACCAGAGCGTTGTGCCGCGCGTAGTAGTCGGTGGACATCATCTGCGCGCCCGCGGGCAACGGTTGTGCGGTGAGACGCACGTCCGCTTGGCGGTAGACCTCGTCGACCAGCTTCCTGGTCGGAAGTACAGTGCCTGTCCGATCCGCGATGTGTTGTGCGGTGTTCGCGTCCATGGGGATACGCACGAAGTCTTCGTTTGATCCGATGGCCAGGTAGTCGGGCATGACGCGTACCTTGCCGGTGTGGCCGTTCGCCGAGACGTCGATCTCCTGCATCTGTCGCGCGAAGTCGGGGACGTTGCCGCTCTCGATCTCGCGCAGGATCAGCGCTTCGCGTTCGCTCCTCGACATGTTCCGCGTCCGTGCGATGAATTCCGAGCCGGTCATCGCACCGTCGTTTCGCGCGGGTAGATTCAACGTCGCGCCGCTCGCCGGTGCCCGCGGAGTCTCCCCGGGTGCCTGCGCACCATTCGGTTGCGCGATGGTCGGCTGCGCGACCTCGGGCTGAGTGCCTTGCACGCCGCCCGCGATCTCGAAGTCGCCGCGCGCGGGACGGCCGAAACCGTCGAAGGCCGCGCGGTCCGAAGGATTGTTCAGATCGTAGGTCTTGCGGCGAACGCGGCCGCCGCCGGCGTTGCCTTCGATCGTCGTCAAACGCCCGGACGTCGCGTCGTAGCTCTCTACCAAACCGACGTGGCCGCGCGTGAACAATGCAGTGTCACCTGCCCGAATGGGCAGGGTGCTCGGCTCATACGTTTCGTGGGGGCGATTGTTCTGCGTCGCGTGGCGATGTCCGCCCGAACCGTTCAGCACCATCCAGCGGCGCGTCGATCCTTCGGCTTGATGTTGCGCCTGCAGACCATCTTGGCGCGCGTTCTCCGTCGCGCTCGCGTTGGTGTACGTGCGGTACTCGAAATACGCGCGCGCTTTCTGGAAAGAGTGAAAGCGGATGTTCTCTTTGAAACGTCCGCCCGATTCGCGCGCCGCTTCGTTGTAGTTGAAGCCGGTGAAGAATCCGCACCACTCCATGCCGGTGCCCATGCCGCCGTCGCGCGCATATTGATCGATGCGCGTACCGCGGTTGTCGCCGAGATCTTCGTGGACCCCCGCCGCGAGCTCGCGCCGCGCCGAGGCGATCGTCGACTCCTGCAAACGTTGCAGCTCCGCATCGCCCTGCGTCTGCCCGACACCCGGCACAACGGGACCGGTTGGCCCTACCACGGGTGCATCCGTCGGCTGCGTACCCGAAGGCTGCGATCCCGCGGGCTGCGTACCTGAAGGCTGCGCTCCTGCCGGGCGAGCGCGGCGGCGGGCTTCGTCTTGTTGTGCGAGCTGACCGGCGGACATCGAGCCCGCGGGCCCTTTCGCGCCGAAACGGGGCGCACGCGCCGGCACGTGTGAAGGACGGCCGTTCTTGTGGCCACCTGGACAGTCATCGCGCCGTCCTTGGAGCACCATCTCGATCAGCATCCACAGCTCCATGTTGAGCGCGCCCGATCCTTTGAGCCCGGCGCGTCCCTCGAAGCCCTGCAGCGCAGCTTCCGTCTTCGGGCCGAAGAGACCGTCGACTGCGAGCGGCGGCTCTGCACCGAGCGCGTTCAATCGCTCTTGCAGCGAGCGCACCGCATCGCCGGAGTGTCCTCGAGACAGCTCCGCGCCCGCGAGCACTTCGATGAGACTCGGACCGAGAGCGTAGATATCGAAGCGGAGGGGGGCGGGCGCGGAGCTATCCTCGAACTGAGGATCGCGAGCGTCTCGAATGCTCACCATCGAGTAGTGTTATCGAACGCCGCGCCAAGAAGTTTCGTTATAAATATATGATATTATTGAGGTTTATGTGTCTCGCCCGGGGGTGCTGCTCCGCCGCGGATGTGACATCGGAACCTCACTGCTTGCACATCGCCGAACGTGGCGGAGAACATTCGCTCACGTGCGCGAAAACCAAAAGGCGAGCGAGAACCTGATGCGCGAGATCCTTCGCGAGAATTATCTCGAGCTTCGAGTCGAGAGCCACGTGCTCGAAGAAGACATCGTCGCCGGCTCCGCCAAGATCCGCGCAACTGTCGCGCCCACGTCCGCCACAGTCGAGACCAAGAAGCGCACGATCGAAGGGCAGGGCGTCGGTTTAGTCGACGCCTTCTACCATGGTCTCGTCGGTCAATATTCGATCGAGTATCCGTCGTTGAAGTCGATCCGCTTCGTCGGCTTCGCGCTCACCGGCATGCTCGATCGCGCCAAGCCGCGCAGCAGCCCCAGCTCGGACGCCGTGGGTGAGGTGCGCTTGTTGGTGGAGAATTCGGAAGGCAACGACTTCGAGTTCACCGCCAGCTCGCGCTCGATCACCGCCTGCGCGCTGCAAGCGACGCTCGATGCCGTCGAATATTTCGTGAACTCCGAACGTGCGTTCTTGATGACCCACGTGGCGCTGAGCGACGCGAAGACCCGCTCGCGTTCGGACCTGGTGCAAAAGTTCTCCGGCCGTCTCGCGGAGCTGGTGCGCAACACCAGTTACTCCGAAGCGATCGAAGCCGCCCGCAAAGGGAAACGTTAGATTTCTTTTTTGGCGAACGCGTCGCGCAGATGGGCCGCGACGCGGAGCGCGTTCGCTTGAATGGTCAGCGTCGTGGGCACACCGCCGGAGCTCGGCATGAAGCTCCCGTCGACGACGTAGAGATTGGGCACATCGTGCGCGCGGCAGTTCACGTCGAGCACGGAGGTGTTCGGATCCTTTCCGAAACGGCAGGTCCCGTGTTGGAGCACCCAGCTGGTGCCGCCCATGATCCCGAACCGCGTCTCTTCCGCGCCCATCTCCAGGAAGATGTCGCGCGCGCGATCCGCCAAAAACCGCACCGCTTTGACGTTTTCTTCGAGAATGCCGATCGAGAGCCGCGCCACCGGCAGCCCGTATTTGTCTTTGGTGTCGGGGTCGACGTCCATGAAGCTCGCCGTCGATGCACTGTATTCGCCGAAAGCTTCACACTCCAAAGTGCGCATATCCCGGAAGTGTTTGCGCAGCTCGTCCTTCAACTGTTTGCCCCAAAGTGGGCGATCGATCGTGGCGCCCGCGGTGGAGATCGCGACCTTGGTCATGCGCGAGATCGGCGAAATCGGCATCATGTCGAAGCGGAGCGTGCCGCCCTTTTTGAAGCCGGAGCTCTTCTTCGGCAGATAATAATCTTGAATGCTGCGCCCCAAAAAAGGCGCCGGATCGTCGAAGCCGGGAAAGTCTCTCGCTTTGCCGTCGCGATGAAAGTCCGCTTCTGTCCCCGCGAACAGTGAGAAGATCATGTTTCTGCCGACGAGGCCGTTCGTGTTCGCCAGACCTTGCGGAAAGAGGCTCGACTTCGAGTTCAACAACAGGCGCGCAGACTCGATCGCCGTACAAGAGACGACCACCACCCGCGCCTTCGCTTCGTGCATCGCGCCGTTTTCGTCGAGATAACGTGCACCGGTGGCGCGGCCGTTCGCGTCGAGCACCACTTCGGTGACCATGGACTTCGCGCGGACTGTACATTTTCCCGTCGCTTCGGCTTGCGGAATGAACGCCGCCAACACGCTCGACTTCGCGCCGATCTCACAGCCGTAGTTCCCGCAATACCCACAATAGTTGCAGGGCGGGCGCCCGCCGTACGGCGCCGACAACACGGCGCGCGGCGTCGAATAGGGATGGAGACCCATCTTCTTCGTGGCGCGATCGAACGGTGCGGTGAACGGATGTTCTTTGATCGGCCCGAGCGGATACGGCATGCGCCGCGGCTCGTCGAAGGGGTTTTGTCCCGCGATTCCGCCGACGCCGAGCAGATATTCGATCTTGTCGTACCAGGGCTCGAGCTGTTGATACGTGATCGGCCAATCTTCGACCGCCGAGTGTGGAAGATCGCCGTAAACCGACTTCATCTTGAAGTCGATTTCATGCAGTCGCAGGAAAAATCCGCTCATATGCACTGTGCCGCCACCGACACAGTTTGCAAGCCAACCCGCTCCCGTACGTTTGAACTCCGGCTCGTTCGTCTCGCGCAACATGCGCGGCTCGTGTTCCTGGATCGGCGTGAAGAATCCGCGTTTTTGGATCAAAACCTCGTCGTGATACGCGAAGTCTTTTGCCGTGTAGTAAGGACCTTTTTCCAGCACCAACACGGAAACGCCGGCTTCCGCGAGCGACCAGGCGAGTGTCCCGCCGCCCGCGCCGGAGCCGATGACGAGGACGTCGGTTTCTTCAGTGGTGCTCATGTTGTCCCGGTCCGTATCCGATGAATTGCCAGCCGACGGCGTTCGCGTTTCCGAAATACTTCGGATCCGAGCCGAAACCTTCGAGCGTCAACAAGACGAGAAACTTCACGAAGTCTTGTCCGCGTTCAGAGGCCTGCTGAACTTGGCGGATGATGTCGTCCTGTTCAATCTCCGGCAGGTCGGCGAACTTCTTCCCGCCGTAACGCGCGGCGTTTCGATCGAGCGCCACCGTGCCACCGACAATCGCTTTTTTCAGACGTTCGTATTCGGGCCGCGCCAGCTCGCGATCGATGTATTCGATCACGTTCGCTTCGTGTGCGCCGGGCTCTTGATCCGTCGGCAAAATGCGCGCCACCGCGGCGGCGATGGTCACACGTTGCAGCGGCAAAAATGCGCGCTCCGGAACCTTCGACTCGAGCGGCGCGGCATCGGGCATGGCGGCATCGGGGGCCACCGGAGCTGCCGGTTTACATCGAGATATGCTCAGGCCGGCGAACAAAGCCGCCGCCTGTTTCAGGAGCTCGCGCCGCTCAGCGTCCATCGACTGCTCCTTCGTGGCAAACAGTGCATTCGTGTCTCCGGCGCTCGATATACAAACACTCTCGATCGGACGCCGGTACTACGCTCGCGTGGCAACGTGCGCAGTTGAGATTCTTCTTCTCTTCGATGATCTGGGTACATTCGTGTTTCGCCAACTGTGATGTATCCGGCTTCTTCGTTGCATGACACGTCACGCAGGCGAGCTTGCTCAACGCCGGTTGTGCGGGGCGCTGAATCTCGATCCTCTGCGACAACAGATAGGAGAGGACGGCGTTCATGTCTTTTTCACCGAGGTGTGAAGCCGGCATGATCGTCGCCGGAAAAATCTTCTTCGGTGTGTGAATCACCGCCGACAGATACTCACTTCCCCGGCCGCCCGCGGCGTTCAGCGGGACGCCGAGCTTGGCGGTCGCATGGCAATAGTTACATCCGCGCTCGAGGAAGATCTTCCCTCCGCGGATCACCGCCTCGGTTCCGGGAACGGAGCCTGCGATATGACATCCGACGCAGGCCGCACCAGTGCGATCGCCCGACAACAGCTCATCCGGGCCTGAAGCGTGGGCCGCATTCTTCTCTTTGGCCGAGCCGATTCCTCGGTGACAGCTCACGCAGCTGAGCTGGGTGTGTTTCGGCGACAAGCTCGCGTGTGCGGCGATGGTCGCTGTGTGGACGTGACAGCTCACGCACCCCGAAGCGTCGGGTGCGGATGCGAGCAACACGAGGAACACGCCAGAAATGAGCGGCATGAAGCTGCCACGTGTTTACAGCGTCATCAGGTAGGCCAGCAAGTCGTCGAGCTCCTGAGAGCTCAAAGTTTGTGTTTGCCCGTGTTTCCCGCGCCAAGCAGGCACCGTGAAGATCGCTCGCAGCGCGAACGCCGTCGTCGCCGATACTGTACCATCGGGCAGGACCTCATTTCCGCCCGCACCGCTCAAAAACAGCGGGAATTGATCCCAAACGCCGGCCAGGGATGGTGGCGGTTGCCCGAAGTCTTTCTCCAGATCTTGAAGCTCCGGACGAAGCTGAAGCGCCATCGGCGTGCCCAGCTTGTGGAGCGAGCCTCGTGTGGCCGGCGTTTGATCACCGGTGAAATGCGGCGGTGGATGACAACGTTCTTCGGCGCAGCCCGCTTTGCCCTCGAAGAGCGCCAAACCGGCGCGCGGATTTCCCGTCTTCCCATCGGGCAGCTCCAACGCCGCCGGGAGCGTGCCGTCGGGGCCGAAGAACGGGTTCGGCAACAGCGCGAAGGTGCCGGTCATCTCCGTGGCCGCGCTGATCTCGTCGTCGGTGGGCACCGGATTTTGAAAGCGGTTTCGCGCGAGCACGTCGTGCACCGTCTTCTTGATCGACGGCAACCGCGAAGGCGTGAAGTAAGGCGGGCTCTCGCGGATCGCGCGGCAGGTCGGTGCGCGATAGATGCGGATCGGCCGGCCCTTCGAATACATGACGCCGCCCGTGTGTCCGTCGGGATGGCAGGTATCGCAGGTCATCCGCGTGTTGCCGAGGTCGGTGTAGAAGACGACTTCACCTTTTCGGCGTTCGATCTGTTTGTCGCGGACAAACGGCGGAAATGTGCTCGCGATGCTCAGTTTCTTCTTTTTCGTTTTGCTCGTATCGAGCACCAACACTTCGCCGGAGAACCGCGACAACACATAAAGTTTCTGTCCATCGCTGCTGAGCACCAGCGACTTTGCCCCGAAATGAAGGCCGATCCGCGAACGACCTTCGATGCCGAAATCTGCATCCAAACGAATGTGCGGAACACCTTCGGGCGCGGGGAGCTCGAGGATCGCGAGGATCGCCTCGCGCGCCGACACGTCGTCTTTCGAGAGACGTTCGGTGTCGAACGCGACGACGCGACCGGTCGATCCGTCGGCGGCGTAGAGCAGGCCGCGTTCGTCGTCGAGCGCCAGCGCTTCCGGCACGCCGGACAACATCGAGACGTGCCGGAGCCACTTTTTTCCGCGCGCGTCGATGACGCTGATGCCGCCGTTTTGCGAGACCTCCATCCGTTCGCTGTTCGGCCCGATGTTCGGTCCGAGCGTGGCCACGAAAGCGAGGTGTTCTTTTTCGCTGTAGACCACCGCCCGCGGCGGCGTGCTGCCCATGATTTGGGCGCTATATTTTTCGGTGTGACCCCCGATGATCGGAAGGCCAGGTGCCGGCCGGAGGCGTGTTTCGGCCTTCGTCGCCAGGTCGATCACCGAGACGTCTTGCGACTGCGCGTTCCCGGCGATCAACAGAGTCTCTTTTTCGCCGAGCGCCAAGGAGGTGGGGTTGAGACCCGCTCGCAGCTCGCTGCGCAATTCCCCGGTTGCGAGATCGACGGCATAGATCCGATCGCGCGCGTTGCTCCCGGCGTAAGCGAGGCCTGTCCTTGCGATCACTAAGGAAACGATGTCGCCGGGGACGGTGATCCGCTTTTTGGGCTCCGACCACACCTCGAGCACACCTTCTTCACAAGCGACGACCAACCCGAGCGTGCTGTTCGCCAACATGCGCGGCCGATCGCAGGTGTCGAGCTGTTGTTTTCCGTCGAAGGAGCGCAGTTGATCGCGATTCTTGACCGCGATGAATCCGTTTTCGCCGCTGAGCTGAATGGCGAGCGGCTGATCGAAGGCGCGATCGTTGATCACCGTGATCCGCGATTCGCCGGCGAGCGTCGAGCCTTTGACGTCGGTGAGCACGACCCCGAAGGTGGCGGCGGAGATCTGCGGCAAGATCGGGAGGTCGCTGGGGAGGCGCGCGGTGAGGTGGCGGTCGTCGACTCGGCTCGTTTTCAAACGCACCGGAGGCACGGTGCGGATCACCGCCACTGTACCTTCGGCCAGGTTCTCGCCCCAGATCATCAGCGGGTAGCTGGAGGCGTTGCTGATCACCCGCGGGCCGACGGCGTTCAGCCGAGGTGGAAGGCGCGGAGCGGAAGCCTCCACGCAGGCGGTGGCCAAGAGGCCGAAGAAAATCGCGTTCCGCCTCATTTTTCCGCACGTTTAGCGCGCTTTGCCGCTTTTGTCTCGCGGGGCAGCTTTGGCGACACCATGGCGCGAATCGCGCTTTCAGCTCTGCGTCGAAGAATCTCGATAAAATCTTCCATCCCGCTCCGAGATGGGCTTTGCTTCAGGCATGCGCCTCCTCGCCGGTGCCGCCGCGATCGCGCTCATCGCGTGCGGTTGTGCGCATGCGCCGTGTGAGCTCGCCGACGAAAACGTCGCGGTCACGCCGACGATCTCTTTGATGCCCGGCTACAGCGCAAAACGTGTGCTCGACGCGCTCGATCGTCCAACGCAGATCGCCATCGATTCCGAGAACCGCATCTTCGTCCTCGAAGGACGGGCCGCGAACAAACGCGTACGTATCTTCGACGCCGCGTTTCGTGAGATCGGCGGCTTTCCCATCGCCGCCGAAGGTGAATCGACCGGTCTGCTGGTCGCCGATGGAGGCCGCACCGTCTTCGTCGCGAGCCGAGGGCGCATCGAACGTTTTCGGGCGGACGCCGCGCTGACCTTCACCGCACCGGAGCTCTTGGTGCATGACCTGCCCGAAGGTACAGGTTTCAACAACAACCTTCGCCTCGGTCCAGACGGGCTCATCTACTTCGGTCTCGGCGCGACCTGCGATGTCTGCGATGAAGACGATCCGCGCTCCGCGACGATCCTCCGCTTCAATCCGAACCTCGAAGGTTTGGCGAACCCCGAGATCTACGCTCAAGGATTGCGGAACAGCTACGATCTGATCTTCACCGAACGCGGCGAGCTCTTGGCGACCGACAACGGCCCCGATTGTTGTCCGAAACGCGGCGACGATTGTCCCGGTCCCGCAGCCGATCGTTTGTTGTTGGTGAAACAAGGTGATCACTTCGGTTGGCCGTACATTTATCGAAAACGTCACGACGGCGGCGGCATGGCGATCGCCGGCGCGTTGCTCGAGCTCGGCTTGTACGCCGGTGCTGCGGGGCTGGTCGAATCGAAGGGCGGCGCGTTGTGTCGCGACGCGGGCAACCTTTTCGTCGCGCTCTGGGGACAGACGCACAACACCGAAGAAGGCGGGCGCAAAGTGATGCGGGTGAAGCTGGTCCGCGATGCGAGCGGCGCGATCACCGGCGCGTCGATGGAGCGTTTCCTCGGACCAGACGGTTTGGGCCATCCCATCGCGCTCGCCGTCAGCCCGCCCGGTCGGCTCTACGTGCTCGATGCGCTCGGTTTCGTCCTCGAAGTGACCGCGAACGGCTGTTCCTAAAGATGCGTCCCGGGCCGCACGTCTTCACGCTGCGCCAACTGCAGTATGCGGTGGCGGTCGCCGATGAGATGGGTTTTCGCAAAGCGGCGGAGCTTTGTCGGGTCTCGCAGCCGTCGCTCTCTGCGCAGATCAAAGAGCTGGAAGACGCGCTCGGAACCAAGCTGTTCGAAAGGACACCAAAACGCGTCTTGGTGACCGCGGCCGGTCGCGATCTGATCGAACGCGCGCGCCGTCTGCTGCTCGCCGCAGACGAGCTCGAACAGCTCGCGAAGACCTACGGTGATCCTTTCCTCGGAACTTTGCGCATCGGCGTCATTCCCACGATCTCCCCGTACTTGTTGCCGATCATCGCACCGAAAATTCGCGCCGCTTATCCGCGCATGACGGTGGTGTGGGTCGAAGAAAAGACCGAGGTGCTCGCCGAACAACTGCAAGGCGCCGAGCTCGATGCGGCGGTGGTGGCGCTCGAGTCGGAGCTGGGCGACGTGGAGCACGAGACGATCGCGCTCGATCCCTTCGTGTTGGTCACGGCCGGAGATGATCCTTTGGGCACGAAAAAAGCGCCGCTTTCGGTGGCCGAGCTGAAGAACACGCCGGTGTTGTTGCTCGATGAAGGACACTGTTTCCGCGAACAGGCGCTGGCCGTGTGTAGTCGGGCGCGCGCCGAGGAGAGCGAGTTTCGCGCCACCAGCTTGTCGACTTTGGTGCAGATGGTCGCGGGGGGCGGTGCGGGCGTGACGCTCCTCCCGCAGCTCGCAGTGAAAACCGAAGCGAGCCGCGCAAATATCACCGTACGCGCGTTTGCGAAGCCCGAACCGAAGCGGACGATCGTCCTCGCGTGGCGCAAAAGCTCGGCGATGGCCGCGGCGCTCCGCGAAATTGCGCGCACCAGCCGCGAAGCTTTCGACGCGGGTGTGCAGAAAAAGCGCGCTTAAGAAGAGGCGTTGATCGCGAGGTGCAGGTGCACACTCGTCTCGCGGCACAGGTGCGCGTGTTTCGTTGGCAAGGCGCTTGCTCTTCCTCTGCTCAAGGAGACCAGGGAGCGATGCAACAACACGCATACGCCGTCACCTTCATCGTGCAGGCGCTCAAAGGCATTCATCAGGATGCACACAGCCTCGCCGAAGAAGTTGCGGCACTTCAACAACAGGGCGGACCGGAAGATCACGAAGTGGTCGCGGAGCTGAAAGCTTCGGTGCGCTCGCGCGCGGCGTCGCTCCACCAGCTGCTCACCGAAACGAAGAAGCTCGCGGCAAAAGCGGGCCAGAAAGGACCTTTGTCATGAATATGGGGATCGATTTTTCGAGCTTGATGCCGATGTCGTGCCTGCCGCCGGGATGTTTTTGTCCCCCGGAGGAGCTCCCGCCCGAAGGGATGGAAGATTGGAGCGGCGATTACGTCAAAGGTGATCTGAGCAGCAAGCCACCGAGCGAGCTGGCGCGGATGATCGATAGCTGGTCCGGCTCCGCCGAGGATCTGATCCTCATGGTGATGATCGCCGTGTCGAAAGACATGGACGAGAAGATCCGCGTCAAAGCGAAGGAGGTCTTCCAACTGCGGCAAAAGAGCCAAGCCAAGGAGAAGGAAGGCGACGAGAGCACCGAAGCGCTCGATCAAGCGACGCAGGAGCTGCAGCAGATGACGAAGCAGCGCGATCAGTTTTTCCAGATGTTCCAGAAGATTCTGGATGCGCTGGTGTCGTCGACAGACAAATTGCTCGCCAACTGGAAGTAACAACAGGCGACAAAGGAGAAAGCGGAGCTGGCCGGTTGGCCACCTCCGCTTTTTCTATTTCGAAGCACGAAAAAAAAGGCGTCCGAGCTCAGAGCTGGAGCGCCTTTTGGGTTCCGAGGCCCCAATCTTTTAATTTCGCAGGAAGGAGGCCAAGGCTTCATCGACGAGCGCGGTGGTCGCGTTCGCGGCGATTGATTTGCCGGCGCGCATGTATCCTCGGGCGAGCGTCGCTCTCGGCTGGAGCCGCAACACCGCAGCGAGCGCCGCATCCACGAATCCCGCGCTTTGTGCGCACGCTCCGCCCGCAGCACCGAGCGCGCGCAGGCGCAGATCGTCGGCGATCAAAAAGCCGCGTTCGATCCATTCGATCAACAAACGTTCGGTCCGCCGCGAAACACGGACCGTAGCCGCTGCATACATCGTGGTCGCGTCCACCGCAGGTTTCTTCCAACCGGATTGGACGGTGGGATCGGGGCTGTAGATCTTCGCGGTCGAACGTTTGTCGGCCGACAAAACCCAACGGCGGCCATAAGACCAGGACCGCGCATCCGCGGGCTCACCAAAGACGATCACCGCGTGTCCGTTGAGCTCGGTCGCGTTCAAGAAGGCCACATCGCGCGCCGGCGCATGTATGAAGTCGCGGAGCATCTCCACTTGCAGCTCGACCTTCGCCGTGGAGAACGTCTTTCTCCGCAGCAGCTCGAACAGCTCCGCGCGCCGCGCCGACCAGGTGAGCTCCAACCGATTTTTCCGCATCGGCGCGATGTGCTCCGCGGTCGTCGGCCCCACGAGATGCGCGACCAGCTCCAACTGATCTTTCACCTCCAGGCCCAAAAACCCCGGTACCGTCGGCAGGATGCCCACCGCGCGGCGCAGTGTGATCTCGCCCAGAAAGCCCGAAAATGCGGCGAAAAGCGCGTGTTGTGTCCGAGGGGACAGTTTGTCGAAGCCTGGCCTTTGGATCAACTGGTCCAATTCTCTGACCAGCGCCGCCGGCGGATTTCCCGTCCCCAACACCTCGAACAAACAACGTTGCGCCGTCTTGTCCAAGGCGCGCACCGCTTCTTGTTTCGCGAGGCGCATCACCGCCGCAGCGCCGGCCGCATCTTTCGCGGAGGCGAGCGCACGTTCCAGCGCTTGTTTGACCTTCACGTCGAGCGAGACCAGCGCCGGGTCGGATTTCAGCTCGACGCGTAAGCCAGGCTCGGCGGCCACAAAGGGAGCCGACAACGATTGGTGGATGACGCGCGCGCGATGCGCGACCTGGGAAACATTTTCCGGCAGGCGGCGTTCGGCGGTGGTGGAGACGTTCGCCATACGAAACGTTTCCATCGCAACCGCCGCGCCACTTCGCTAAGTGGCCGAAGACGACTCAATTTTCGGGCGAGAGTGTGCACGCACCGATCAGAGGGCACCGGCCGGACGCGACTGCACACTCTGAGGCATCGGCATCGGCATCGGCATCGGACCGCGCATCGGCATCGGTCGCTGCATTTTGCTCATCTGTTCCGAGAGCCCGAGGAGCGCCCCCGACAAGAAGAACGGCAGCGTGTTGTAGAGGCCGTTCAACAACAGATCGAGCGCATAGAAGACGCAGATCAGCGTCAAACCGCCGATGAGGATCCTGTCCTTTTTATCAGGTACCTTGGGGAGCTTCTTCGTCGTCCCGACGATGGGCAGGATCAACAGACCGAGCAAACAGTACAGCCCGATGAACCCTCGGTTTCCGAGGTTGATGATCCACCAACCGTCGGTGACGGAGATGTCGTTGCCGTCGGAGTCGTAGACGCGGGCACGGCCGTACGGCCCCCAACCGAAGAGGATCCTTTCGCGGGCGCGGTTCGAGAGCATCAGGTCGTTGTCGAAGCGATCTTGGAGCGAGTCGGCGCGGTCGGCGCTGATGTCGAGCGCGAAGTTCACCAGTTTTTCTTCGGGAAATAGGCCGGTGACTTTCGCGAAGGGATAGATGGCGAAAGCGATCCCCAAGATCACGGCGAGGCGCACCTGCGACTTTGCTTTCAAGAAGATCGCCGCGGGGATGGAGAACAAGCCGAAGAACACGGCTCCGGTGCTCTTACAGAAGATGAAGACTACGATCATGTACAGCCCCCACACTTTGGTGGGCACCGAGGCTAACGCCGGTTTCGCACGGGCGTAGCTGAAGATGCCCATGGTGGCGATCAACATGAACAAGCCGACGGCCAGGCCGTGCGCCAGGAAGACCGTTGGACGGTAACCGCCCCAGCGGATCGACTGCAAAAACGAGTGTTGGTGATAGCCGTAGATCCAAATATGCAGTTGCGGCGACATGCGCATTTCGACCAGCGCTAAAACTGAATAGATCAACCCAAAGATACTGAGCACATAAAACAGCTCGCGGAGATCTTTCGAGGTACGGAACACCGAACGACCGAGGATGAACGGCAAGCCGAGCGTGAGAAAGTCGCGCACGCAGGACGGGATGATCTCGTTGTATTGGAGCCGCGGCAGCTCGGTTTTGCCGATGCGGATGACGTCCGTGTTGGTGAAGATCGTCGCCGTCGTGCTCAGCAAGAGGAGCAAGACGAGCAGCCCGATCCCGCGGAACGGCTTCGAACGGGTGAGCAGTCGCCGCGAGGTGATCAGCAGGCCGACCAGCGCGCTCAGGTTGGCGATCGCGTTTTTTTCGAGCGGCGGGACCAGCGGAAAGTCGAAGGTGAGGACCTCCGGCAAAAACAAGATGCCGCCGACGACGATCAACAAGACCGCGAGCTGCGGGCGAAACGTCGAGAAAATGAGCAACGCGAACGGCAGCCACAAGATGAGCGCCAAGTACGCGACGATGTTCGCGCTCGCTGACAGGCCGGCGATCGGATTCACGGAGTCCCGCGATTAGTTAGCACGGAGCTCGGCAGAGCGGCACACTTCGAGTATCCTCCGATCGTGTTTCGCGGATACACGTTGGTGCTCGCCGCACCTCTGGCCGCATGTCTCGCCGGGGGCCTCGCGGGATGTGGTTCCGAAGGCTCGAATGCGCTCGATGCAGCGCGGCGTTATCCCGATGCGGCCGTTCTGCGGGATGCGGGACGCCTGCGCCGCGAAGCCGGTGTCGATGCGGGCCAGCGGCCGGACACCGGGGTCATCCGGCGCGATGCCGCGGTCGACGCCGGGCGTGTCGAATACACCTTCGAGAACGTGGAGCCGATCGTCACCGCGAAGTGCGACGAGTGCCACGGTGTGCCGCCGAACGCGGACGCCGTGCGTTCCCTGGTGCGGTACCAAGATTTGGTCGCGGTGAACGCGGTGGGCCAGCCGATCCACGAGCTCGTCGCCTACCGCATCTTCGCTGCGAGCTGGGCTGACCATCCACGCGGATCGGAAGACGCGCTCACCGAGGAAGAAAAGGAAATCCTGCTCGGCTGGTCCGAAACCGGCGCGCTCTCGGAATAGGCCTGTCCTAAAGATCAACGTGCGCGCGTGCTGGTGAGCGCGGTGTCGATCGCGACGTTCAGATCTTGGATGGTGAGCTGCGCCTGTTTCTCTTGGCCCTCGATGATCGCCCGGCTCGCCTCGGCGACGAGCTGGTCGATCTTCGGCGAGCTCAAGTGATGAAGCGCGATCCTTTTTTTGGCGTCGCCGAGCTGATCGAAAGCATCGTCCGCTGGCCAAAACATGCCCGCCATCAAGCCGATCGCCCCTGCGAGCAACGCCATCAAGAGCCAGCTCATCGGACCACGCCGCACCACCTCGGTCTCGGTTCTTGGCGCGTGGGTCACCGCGAGCGCACCGTCGTCTTCGTCCGTATTCGAGGACGGCCGCTCCTCGCGCGTGATCGCTTCTTTCGCCGCCGGCAGCGAGACGACCTCGGGAAACGTCGTCGCGATCTTCGGCATCGCCTGTTTCACCGTCGGCATCTCCATGCCGAAACCGGCGCGTTCATGGCCGGAACGCCCGTCGATCAACGTCGGCGCATCGACGTCTTTGTTGGGCGTGATCACCCGCGTCTCCGCGGGATCGTCCGGACGCAACTTTTCGGTGCGCGCCACCTCGAGCTCTTCGACCTCCGCACGTTCGACGGCGGCTTCATTTCTAAACAGCTCCACCAACCATGAGCCGAGCTGGTCGCGGCGCAACAACTGTCGCTCCATCTCGGCGACGCGGCTCAGCTCCCGTTCGATCACTCCCGCGTCCGGCGGCCGATCCGCAGCGTCGCGCGCCATCATTTGTTCCACGAGATTGCCGAGCCACGGCGGAACATCGGGTCGCAGCTCGCGGAGCGGTTTCGGCGGACCGCGCAGGATCGCCGCGATCACGTCTTTCACTTCACCTTCGTAGGGCGCGCTGCCGGTGAGGAGCCGGTATGCGACCGCGCCCAGCCCGTAAATGTCGGACTTTCGCGTCGCACGTTCGCCGCGCACGATTTCGAGCGGCAGATATCGCGGCGTTCCGAGGATCGCGCCTTCTGCGGTCAACATCAGGTTCTCGGACAACAACGATTTTGCGAGGCCGAAGTCGGCGAGCTTCACCGCGCCGTCGTAACCGATCAGAAGGTTACCGGGCGTGACGTCGCGGTGCACCAAGTACAGCGGCCGGCCTTTGTCGTCGCGCGCGTCGTGGACGTAAGCCAGGGCGGACGCGGTATCGATCAAAATGCGCGTCACCACTGCGACCGACGCGCCGAGATTTCGATCGCTCAAACGATCGGCGATCATTTGTGCACTTTTTCCGAGCACAAATTCGGAGACGACATATTGGCGGCCTTCGGCTTCACCGACGTCGATGGTGCCGACGAGCGCGGGATGTTTCAGTCGCCGCGCGATCTCGCCTTCGTGCCAAAAGCGCTCTGCGAAGCCGGGCATTTTCGCGATGTCCGGTCTGAGCCGTTTCAATGCGGCGAGCGGTTCGTCGGGATCTTTGGTCTTCACCAAATAGACGACACCCATGCCGCCTTTGCCCAGCGGCCGCAGCAGCAGGTACGGGCCGAGCTCTTGCGCGTGCTCCATCAAGCTGCAACAGTTTGACACGAGTGGCGGACGCGGATCACCACACTCGACAGATCAGCGACGAAGCGGACGCGAGCGGCGGTGAGCTCCTCGTTCGAGTCGTGAAAGGCGAGTCGGTCGGCCAGGAGACCGCGTTGCCTCGCGGACAACCCGTGCTGATCGGTACGAGCTTCGAGGCGACGGTCCAGCTCAAAGACAACGCAGTTTCCCGCTTGCACCTCGAGCTGATCTATCGAGGCGGATTGGTGCACGCGCGCGATCTGGGATCGACGAACGGCTCTTTCGCCGAAGGCCTGCGTTTTTCGGCGATCGATCTGTTGCCCGGCTCGATGTTTCGCATCGGTGAGACGGAGATGCAGATCGTCTCCGTCGAACGCGATGATCCGATGCCGATCTCGCAAGCGACGCAGTTCGGCGGGCTGGTCGGGCGCAGTCGAAAAATGCGCGAGATGTTCGCGGTGCTCGAGCGTGTCTCGCGCACCAATTCCACAGTTTTGCTCACCGGCGAGACCGGAACCGGCAAAGAGGTCGCGGCCGATGCGATCCACCGTGCTTCGCCGAGGAGCGCGGGCCCGTACGTGGTCGTCGATTGTGCGTCGATCCCCGCATCGCTCATCGGCTCCGAGCTGTTCGGCCATCTAAAAGGTGCGTTCACCCACGCGGAGAACGATCGTGTCGGGGCCTTTGCGTCGGCGAACGGCGGGACGATCTTCTTGGACGAGATCGGCGAGCTGCCGGTCGACATGCAACCGCGGTTGTTGCGCGTGCTGGAGACCCGCACGGTGAAGCCGATCGGCGGCAACGAGGTGCAGAAGGTCGATGTCCGCGTCGTGGCGGCGACGAATCGCAATCTCGAAGACGAAGTGCGCGCGGGCCGTTTCCGGAGCGATCTCTATTTTCGTTTGGCGGTGGTGAAAGTGCAGCTTCCGGCGCTGCGCGAACGCCGCGAAGACATTTTGCCGATCGCGCGTCATCTCTCCCGCTTACTGTCCCAAAGATCAGGTGAGGAAGATGCGGGCGAGCTGGAGTTTTCGCCGGAGAACATCGCGGCGATGATCTCTTACGCCTGGCCGGGCAACGTGCGCGAGCTGCGCAACGTCATTCAGCAGGCGCTCTCGCTCTCGAGTGAAGGGCTCTCTTTGGCGGCGAAGCTGAGCACCAAAACGCGCGGAAAATCGCCGGTGAACGTGGCCCGCGAGGTCGGCGCCGAAGGTTTCGAGATCTTTTACGAGCTGCCGTTTCGCGACGCCCGAAAACGCGCGGTCGATGCCTTCGAGCTCGGTTACGTGCGAAACGCCATCGAACGTGAGGACGGCAACGTCAGCCGCGCCGCGGAAAAAATGGGCCTCCACCGCAACATGGTCCACCGCATTTTGAAGCGGGAAAAGTCGGAAGAATCCGGCCACGATCGACTCGTGGCCGCGGGTGGTCCGGCTTTGCCGGACCGGTACCCGAGTACCGACGAGGGCGAGTAACCTTTGTCTTTCCCGCGCATAAGAGGTCGCAACCATGTTGAAGCTCAATTTTTCTCTTCTCTTATTGTCTTTGGCGGGTGCGGCGAACGCGGCCGAAGTCTACAACTTCACCGACACCAACAAACGCAACACGGTGGCCATCGAGCTCGACGCTCCGGTGGAGAGCATCCAGGGTGTCGCCAACGCAGTCGAAGGCAGCGCGACGATCGACAACAACAAAACGAGCGGCACCTTCAAAGTGCGCGTCGACAGCATCAAGACGGGCAACGACACGCGCGACGGCCATCTGCAAAACGATAAGTGGCTCGACGCCGCCAAATGGCCGTTCATCGAGCTGTCGTTCAAAGACATCGTGTTGCCGGCGACGTTCAAAGACGGAAAGCCGGTCACCGTGAAAGCGAAGGGCGAGATGTTCCTTCACGGGGTCAAGAAGAGCGAAGACCTCGAAGTGAAGATTGAGTACATGAAGGAGAGCGAGATTACGAAGAACCGCCTCCCGGGCAACCTGATCCGCGTCCGCGGCACCTTCGACATCAAGCTCTCGGACTACAACATCGCGACTTCGGATTCGGCGGTGAAGAAGCTGATCGGTTTGAAAGTCGGCGAGGTGGCGGTCATCAAAATCGACTTCTTCGGTACGGACGCCAAGTAAGGGGCTCGCGCGAAGCGGTCAGTACAATCGCTGATAGGGCGCCCGCGGGGGGCGCGGCAACGAAGCGAAATGGCCCCGCGAAAAGCGCGCTCCCGGTAAGCCTGTACCAAGGTCCAGGTTCTGCAAGTCTCCGCTCGAACCGGAGGCTTTCATGAAACGATTGAGCATATTTTCCCTGGTCTCGGCTGGCGTATTTTTCCTCGCCTGCGGAGACGACGATCCCGCGCCGAACGGACCTGGGCCCGGCAACGGCAACATCGATGAAACACTCGATCCCTGCCGCGGAACCGCGCTCCCCGACGACCAACACTTCTCCGCGGACGGGACCTGCGCCCGTTTGGTCGCTTCCAATTTAGGCGCGATCCGACAGATCACTTTTGCACCGAACGGCGATCTTTTCGGCGTCACCGTCGAAGGCAAGATTCACCGCTTCCGCGACGTCGATGAAGACGGTGTCTACGCACCCGGCGAGCCCGAGTCGATCACTTGGGCGAGCACCGGCGGCAACGGCAACAACGTCCATCTCCACGAGGGTTATCTTTACGCAGGCTCACCGGACGGCGTCGTTCGTTTCCCGTATACGGCCGAGTCCAACAGCGGCGGCAAGCCGGAGGCGGTGCTCGTCGGCCAACCTTCGACCGGAACTCACACATTCCATACTGTGCATATCTGGGACGGCTATCTCTATGTGCACATGGGCTCGGAGAACAACTTTGTTGCACCGATGTTGCCGGAGTACGACACGCAGCGCTCGCTCATCAAGAGATTCGAGCTCTCGCGGCTCAGTGAAGCCACCCCGTTCAACTACATGACGGACGGCGAAGTTTACGCGGTCGGCCTCCGCAACGCGGTCGGCTTCACGCGTGATGCGGACAAAAGAATCTATGCAGTCGTGAACGGCGTGGACGAGCTCACGTACAACGGGATCGACATCCACAATGACAATCCAGGCGAAGCGATCGTCCAGGTCGAACAAGATGGCCGTTACGGATATCCTTATTGTTTCACCGCGCAGCTGGTCGCCGGTGAGGACGGAGAGTTGATCGAGCCGGGCACCCAGCTTCGCGCGGACATCCTCGATCCGGGCTTCGTGAATCCGCACGACGACGCCTGGTGCGCCGCGAATTCCAAGCCGCCGACCTCCTTCGTGCAAGCGCACTCCGCACCGCTCGATATCGTGTTCTACGAAGGTGAAGGCTCGAGCGCCCTCCCGGAAAAATACCTCGGCGGCGCCTTTATTACTCTGCACGGCTCTTGGGATCGTGATGAACCGACCGGTTACAAAGTGGTGTGGTTGAAGTTCGACGACAACGGCAACGCCGCGATGCCGACCATCGACGAAAACAAAGAGCTCAGCTTCCCGTATGAAGTGGTGCTCGGCGGCGGCAAAAAAGGTCAACACCAAGACGGACGTTGGGGTTGGAGTGGAAGCGGGGAGGGTGAAGACATCTTCCGTCCCGTCGGCGTGGCCATCTCACCGCTCGACGGCGCGCTCTACGTGTCCAGCGACAACGCCAATGTCTTCGGGTTGCCGGAGCGCGTTCCGAACGGCGCGCTTTATCGAATCGGCAAAGCGACTTCGACGGGCGTGCCGCAATAGATTACTGCTGCGGGAGCGCGTCTTTCAGCGTGCACTCGAAGGTGCCGCGGAGATTGCGGCCGCTCTTGAACAACATCGCAAACTCTCCATCCATCGGTTGGCCGATCGTGGAGGTGTAGGTGCCGAAGGTGAGCGAGCTTTGCCCTTCGAGCTCGTCGGTCAAACGGATCGGCGCCGCTGCGTCCGCTAAAATCCGCCGCACCTCCGCACCCGACTCCTTCAGTTTGATCTCTTTGTTCGCTTCGAAGATGACGTTCGCGCCGGAGAGAATGATCTGCAGAGTTTTTTCAGAGCCGGTCCCGATCGGCCGCACATATTCAATGCGCAGGGCATCCGAAACCGTCAGACAGCCGACCTCGGTGAAGACCATGGACACGTCTTCACAGTAGCTGCCTTCGAGCGTGTTGCCCGAGCCGCCGCCATTACACTCGTTCTCTTCGCCTTCGCCGTCTCCACACGCGAAACAAGACGCGGCCAAAAGTATCATCAGCAGCCGCTTCATCATTGCTCCTTCGCGAAGACCAAATCGCCGTTCATGTCGTCGACGAACGAGACGCCCAACTTTCCGTCGGGAAAGGCCACCACGTTGTTGTACAAGCCGACGTAACCGAAACCTTGTCCGTCATCGACGAGGTACTTTTTCCAGACCCCGCCTTCCAGCCGCGCCAACATCACTTTTGATCTTCCGATCAGGTTTCCGGGACACTCCGTATCACCGCGGCGCCCGCAATAACCATAAGCGATCACCGGTCGATCCATCGCGTCGACGGTCATGCCCGGATGCAGGCCGGTCTTGCCGTCGTCATCGACCACTTCGTTCGTCCAAGTGGCGCCGTCGTCGTCGGAGCGCGCCACCACCAAATTGACGTTGTCCGCGTGGGAGAACGCGAGCCAGATCGTGCCCGAGGCCGAAGTGGCCATGGCGATCTTGGAGAGCGCCAGCGCTTCCGAGACGCGGGTCAACGTCCAAGTCGTGCCGTCAAAAGCCGCCGCCCAAACACCGGTACGCGGCGCCGGGCCGGCCTGCGCGATGAGATTGTAGGCGACCACTGGCCTTCCGGACAGGGTATGGGTGACGTTCGCAAACTCACCGCCGCTTCGCACCGGATCCACACAACCGCGCGACATCGACGCGCCGCCGGACACGACTTCGACATCGGAACGCGCCAAGTCGTCCCGCGCAAATCCGCCGTGTTGATCGCGATAGACCGCGGTGTAGCGGGTTCCATCACGCGTGGCGGCGAGCGCCGAATGGGTGCCCACCATATTTCCGAAGTTGCAGGTGTCTTGCGTGTTCGGGCACTCGCAGGCGGCTTCGTTCGACCTGTCCACCAGGACAGTTTCCGTCCAACTGTTGCCGTTCTTCACCGCGAGCATCAGGTCGGTCGGGAAGGGCGTGAGCGCGATGTCGTCGTCGTCTCCGCCGAGATAGGCGATATGTGGTTGTCCGCCGACGTGTGCCAACCCGAGCCCGATGATCTGTCCACTCGCGCCCATCACCAGATGACCGGGAGAGATCACTTTTTCTTTCGCCCAAACACCGTCGTTGCCGCGGGCGGCGAACCAGATCTCGTACAAAGACGAGGCCGGTGGAATTACGCCATAGGCCACGGTCGCTTGTCCGTTCGGTGCAAGCGAAAGCTGCGCGCTGTCGCCCGCCGTCGCGGCTTCGACGCCAAGCCCGTCGATCACTTCGGTGAGCACGTTCAAGCGCTGCGTCGCGATACCTGCGTCGTCGGTGACGCTCGCGTCCGGCTTGTCCGCGGGATCCGGCGTCATCTTGTCGCCGCATCCGGAGAGAATCGTGGCGGACAATATCGCTATCGAGAGTGCTCGCATGTCGTCCCTATTCTACTGCCGGACCGCAGGAACCGCCGCTCCCGCGTCCGGGTGGAGATCCGGCGCGTTCGCCGGAAGATCCTCGAGCTCACCGCGTTGCGCGAGCTTTTTGGCCCCCAGCAGATCTTTGAAGCTCACCATCAGCGCGATCACATTCGCGCGCGCATAAGGATGTTTCATATCCACTGCGCGTTGAAACGATTGGTAGGCATGCTGCGGGTGTCCGAGCAGAAGGTCGGCCATGCCCATCTTGTTGTGAAAACGCGCATCGCGCTCCTCGAGCTCCAAACCGCGCGAGGCGACCAGCTTGGCCATCGCCGGCTGATTCGAGGCGAGAAACCAATCGGCGAGATTCGCCAGCGCGTCGAGGTCCTTTGGATTCTTCGTCAGCTGCAGCTTCAGCTCGGTGCGCCGCTGCTCCGGCGGAGCGCTCACTCGAGCTTGAATTTCCGGCGGGGACTGCTCCGCACCTTTGTTGACGCAACCGAGCACCGCCGGGGTGTAGACCGTCAGCTCGCGCGCCTTCTTCACGCAGGTGTCGAAATACTCGTCACTCTTTTCACGAAGCGGCGCGGATTGTTCCCCGACCAGCTCTTTATATTGTTTCAGCTCGTCTGCAGTCAGCCCGTCGGGCGCAGGTGCGCTCTCCAAAAACTCTGCAAAGTTCTTGTAGGCCATCGCCGCGCGGTGAAGCGCCGCGACCGCCCACTCACCCCGGTTGTAGCCGACGGCATCGACCAAGGCGCTCTCCAACTGTTGCAAGAGCTCGGCTTTCGCTTGTGCTGCGGCCTGAATGTCGCCTTCGACGTTCACTTTCTCGAATTGCCGGTACAACACGTCACCGATAGCGAACGCGGCCCGGGCGGCGTCGTCCATGACGTCGTTCTCCGCGCCGCGGCCCGCGGAGGCGACCGCCGCTTGGAAGCTCTCCAATGCGCCGTTCAAGTCGCCGCCTTTTTCCGCGGCCAAACCGAGCATCAGGTGCGCCCTCACGTTTTGGGGATCCGAGCGCAACACCGCTTGCGCGGCTTCCTGCATACCTGACCAATCGGACAGGGCCTCGTAAGACTCCAACATGCGGGTCGCGTGTTTGGTCCGTGTTTCCCGGTCGCTCACGGTGCGCGTCAGCTCGGAGAAGACGTTGATCGCACCGCGGTGGTCGTTGACCAACTGTTTGATCACGCCCGCCTGGGCCAACATCTTTTGCGCCGAGGCGTCCGTGGGGAATCGTTTGTAGTATTCCTCCAAGTAGACCGCCGCTTGTTCATATTCGCCGGTCTGCGAAGTGAAGCTGGCGAGTGTACCGAAGACGTCGCCCAGGAACTGCGACTTCGGATAAGCGCCGATGAACTGATTGCCCGTCTCGAACGTCTTGTCGAAATCACGGGCCTCTTTGTACTGCACGAACGCGGTATAGAGAGTTTTTTCGGCGACCGGAGAGCTCTTGTTCTGCTCCCAATATTTGCGCAGATTTTCGCCCGCATCTCCGGAGGCGCGGCTGTCCGTCGACGCGGTCAAGATGACCTCGCCGATCTGCCGTTCTTCGGCGCGTTTCGCCGTGGTCAACATGCGCTGTTTGAACGTCTCGTCGCCGAGCGCGTTGATCCCGGCCAGTCCACGCGCGCGCTCCGCCAACGCCGCGTAATTCTGTTGTTGGTTCAGCGAGTCGAGGATCAGATCGGCGACGGTGATCGCGCGCTGATCGGAAGGATAAGCCGCGATGAACTCGTCGAAGATGCCGATCGCTTTGTCGAACTCGCCCGCCTCGTAATAAGAGCGGCCGATGTTCAGCTTGATCTCCGCGACCTTCGGCGATTTAGGGAAAGACTCGACATAACGAATACCGTTTTTGACGAGACCTTCCTGCGCCCAAACCCGCTGAAACCGGGGCAATTTCTGGGCGCCTTTCAACGCTTCGTAGAAAGAGGCACAAGCGTTGTAGAGCGCTTCTTCTTTCGCTTTTTCGTCAGCCTCGGCCAGCTCCGCCGCTTCTTCGTAGCGGTCACCCGCGCGGATGAAGAGCTTCGCCTCGAATAGAGTATCGGCGAGGTTGTCGACGATGTCGCGGCGGCTGGCGCTCTTCGGGAAGCTCTCCAGATAACGGGTATAGGCGCGTGAGACGCGTCCGGCGAGCTCCGGATCCTTCGTCTCGATCATGCGCGCTTGAGCCTTCGTCGAAAGATCGCGCGCGAACTGTTCGAAGTCCTGCTCCGCCGAGTCGCGCTGCGCTTTCGGCACGCGCCAGTCGAAGCGGTAGCTGTCGAGCGCACGCAACATCGCTTCCACGTCCAGGTGCACCACGTTGAAGGTGTTCGCCGCCTTGCTCGATTCGTAGATCCGCGTGGTGAAGTCGAGATTCTGTTCCGCATCCGACGAAAGGCGGGCGATCTCGCGATACACCATCGAAGCCGCAGGGAAGTTCTGTTTGATGAAATATCGATTCGCCAGCTTCTGCAGCGCCAACAAATAGGTATTTCGCGAACGCGCCAGCTTCCGGAAATACTCGAGCGAGCCTTTCGGCTTCCGCTCTTCGGTAAAGGCGTAGACCAGGTCGATCAACGCTTCACGCTTCACGTTGACCAAACGTTGTTGTTCGCGGCGCGAATCGAGCGAGTCCGGATCGTTCTTCGAGTCCACTGCAGCCTCGAAGTGATGGAGCGCTTCTTTGTAGTCGGCTTCATTGATGAAGACCCAACCCATCTTGAAGTGCGCCAGGTCGTGCACCGGGGTCTCCGGCGAATCGAGGATCTTCTGGTAGTACCGCTTCGCGCCCAGCAGATCTTGTTTGTCGAAGCGGTAGTCGCCGAGCACCAGATACGAATCGAGCACCAGCGTGCTCTTCGGATACTTCGAGACCAGCTCTTCGTAACGTTTGATCATGTCCTCGTATTGGCCGAGCTCACGAAGCTCGTGCGCCAAGAAGAACAACACTTTGTCGGCGTCCTTGAACGATGGCCATTCGGCCAGGATCCGTTCGTACGTCTCGACCGCTTTTTCCTTGAGCAGACGTGCGGTCGGCACCACGGCCGAACCTTTCGAATTTTCTCCCCGCTCTTCGTGCACCACGTAGAACTCGTAGCGCGCTTGTTCGACGTAGAGCTCCGCCAGACGGAGATAGATGTCGGGCAAAAACGGAGCGCCGCGCGAACGCGAGATCAGCTCCTTGGTCACTTCGACGGAGTGCGAGACCTTCGCGATATCGCGCTTCAGCTTGGCGATGAACTCTTGGCGCTCTTGTTCCTTGGTGCGGAAGCCCGCTTGGCCCGGAGCCTGCGAGGCAAAAAGAGCACAGAGGACGACGGCGGTAAGAGACATCATCAGTCCTTTTGTCCTTCGTCGAAGCAGCGGTTTTCGACGAAGAAGTCGTAGTTCGGAAGCTCGTCGTTCCAGAACTCGTCGACGAATGCGTAATACGCTTTGTCTCCGCCGATCGGAATGTTCAGGTTGTCGGCTTCCGTCGGACGGCGCGCTTCTTCCTTCTTCAGACGTCGATAGATCGCGAGACCGATCTCGTAGTCGAGCAGATACATCTGTTCCTCGAACTCCACGAGCTCCTCGGCCACTTTGCGCGCTTCACTGGTCAACATCGCGTCGATGCGCAGATCGCTGTGTTGCTGTTTCAGCGCGTACATCCCGCGCAGCTGTTCATCGAGCCCGACCTCCACCCATTCGCCGCCGATGGTGTCGATCCGATCGTGCTCGTCGGCGATCATCCGGCCGAAGTCGGCGAGGCGTTGCACTTTCCCGCGCTGCAGCGCCGCGGCGCGGAGTATCTCGTCTTCACGCAGATCGATCCGCGCATGAACGTTGTCGATGGTGCGCCCGAAACGAAGGCGGAAACGCCGGATCTCGCGTTTCGCCGGAATGTAGTGGCACAAGTTCGTGTAAACCAAGGCACGCAGCAGGAAGACTTCGGGCGCGAAATAGTCGCGATAACTCGGCGCCTCGAGCGCGTAGAGGATGCCCATCGTCTTGCGGAAATCGCGCAACCAATAACTGGTCCACGCCTTCTCCAAATATAACGAAGCTTCCGCGGTCGAGAGCTCGGGAACCTCGACTTGGTCGTAGATCTTGCCCGCCGATTTGTAACGTTCGGCTTCGTACAACACCCGGGCCAGCGCGAGCCGCGACTGATTGCGAAGGTCACGATCGGCCTTGGGATGGGCCAACACCTTGCGGAAGTTGGTCACCGCATCCGAGTCACTGTTTCGGTCAAGCCGTTGGACAGCCAGCGCATAGAGCGCCTTCGGTTTGAAATAGTTATCTTCGCGAATGCGGCGGAAGTTGCGCTCGGCCCATTCGAGGCGGTTGGCGCGGAGATCCGCGATGCCCTGAATATAAGAAACGAAGTCCGCTTGTTCGAGCGGCAGATAACCAAACTCGCTGTCGGTGAGCAGCTGATCATCGAGCAGATCTTCGTCGTGCGGCTGATTCATCAGCGCTTCGAGCTCAGCCAACGCATCCGGCAGAATCTCCGGCCGCGTGCGGTTTTTGGCGACGTTGTAGAGATATTCGGCGGCTGCATGCCGAAAATTGAGCCGCGCCAAAGCGACGCCGAGAAAATACTCACCCCACTCGTAGTTCTCGACGGTGTTGTCGTTCGTCGAAATATAGTCGTACATCGCGGAGGCCGCGCCGATGTAATCGTCTGCGTAAAAGTCACCTAATCCGCGTTCGAAGGTCTCCGGGGGTGCCGGCGGACGGGACGACTTCGGCGCCGTCTGTTCCGTCGTTTCAGCGACAGTCTTTTTTTCACCGTCCTTCGCCGCAGCTTGCGCCGGGGTCTCGGTCTTTTTTGCCTCCGCGGGAGTGTCTTCCTGCGGAGCCGCGAGCGCCAAGGACGCGATGAGGATCTGCGCGATCATTCTGCCTTCTCCTCACCTTTTTGCCGGTCGGGATTCGAGAGCGGATAGAGCTCATCGAGATCCTCGAAGCCGGTCGAGGTGTCGATCTCCTCCGTGCTCTCTGTTTCGGTGGCGCGCACGGTGCCGAAGTTGAATGCCATGCCGAAGGTAATCTTCATGACGTGGTCGACGCCCGAGGGGATGTCGGGGACCAGCGAGCTGCGGATGTCGAGCCGCGCGGAGACACGTTGGCCGATGAAGAGCCGGATACCGGGTCCAAAAGACAGTTGCGGGCGGAAACCGTCCGAAAAACGCGCCACCCCGCCGCCGAGCGAAAAATAGGTCTCTACGTAGTTGATGCTCGAATTGAACAACGCGAGCTTACCGAAGAGCGGGGCGAAGACGGCGTGTGTGGAGGCCAAGTATTGCACTTCGGGGTTCGAGGTCGGGGCGACCGACCACCGTTCGGCGAGCGTCACATCGAGCCCGGTATCGACATTTGCACTGTAGTGAAAGTCGATCGCTTCCCAAGCCCAGATGTCGCTGAAGTGATGTGTGTAGCTCAAACCGAGCGAGAAGCCCGTGTAGAGCGCGTCGAGCGGCAGGACGCCCACGGCGACGCCGAGCTCGTGTACCAAGCGGAACGGGCGCGGCTCGACCGCGATCACCCGGCCGGCGTCGAGATCGTCATCCTCTTCTTGGGCGAACGCCGGCGTCGAGGTCGAGAGGAGGGCCGCGATGGCGAGGGCGCGCTTCATGCGTCATCCCTCCAAAAGTTCAGGCTGATCGATCCGCTGATCAACATGACATTGTCGATATCTGCAGTTTCATTCGACTTGATGGCCCGCCGAAAAGAGAGAAAGTCGCGAAAGTCGAAACGTAGCGAAAACGACTTCGATAAGAAGACTCGATATCCGATGCCGAGCCCGACCGCCGGCCGAAGATCTGCGAGCGTGTCTCCAAAAGTTTCGCGGTCGCCGAAGATCACGCCTGCGTGCGCGCCGAGATACACCGCTTGGTGCACCACCGTGTCGTTGAGAAAAACTTGTTTGCCGTAGATCGGCGAGACCTCGAGCCCGGTCGTCGCCATCAATCGAGGTGCATTGAAGTCTTCCGGCGGAATCGCAAAGGTATCGATCAAGCTGTCGCGCAGATTCGTGGAGACGAGCGCCGCGATGCGGACATCGAGCACTTCCCAAGTGATGTATTCGTCGAAGTGGATCGAATAAGAGAGGCCGAGGCTCCAGCCTTTTTGAAACGCGTCGAGCGGCATCGATCCGGCCGACAGACCGAGCTCGTGGGCCATGAGAAATTTCGGCCTTTGGATGGCGATGGCCGGCTCGGTGGCCGCCTTCGTTTCGCCGTCTCCTGCCGCGCAGATCGCGAGGATCGCAAGTAGAGCAAAGCTCACGGAACGGAAGGCTAGACTAGAATCCGACTGCGTTGAAGATGAAGGGGTAAGAAACGATCACAATTCCGCCCCGCGGTTTTGGGAACGCCCAGCGCTTCAAGCTTCCGCTGATGCACGACGAGACTTCGGGGTTCCTGAGGGTCGAGAGCTTCTCTTTCACGCGACCGACGGTCCCGTCGACGTTGATCACCCACTCGAGGACCAGCTTGCCGGAGAGGCCGGGATCTTTGAGCAGTGTCTTCTCGTAGCAGTACTGCACTTCGCGCAGATGTTGGTTGATCACCGCGGCGACTTCTTCGCGCGAGATGCTACCCTTCGCTTCGACGTTTCTCGCCGTAACCTTGGTGACCTGGCCGCGCACTTTTCCGCCGCCGCGTTTGCCGAGCTGCGCGAGCCCTTCGCCGCCTTTGAGCAGCGAGGCACCGCCGCGCGTGAGCATGCCGCCGCCGCCACCGCCGCCGACGCTGACCTCGGAGGCGGGCAATTTTCCGACGAGCGCGCCGACGCGGAAGTTCGATCCCCCCGGCGCACGCACCGCATCGAGGTTCGAGACCGCCTGCACCATGCTCTTCTTGCCCGGCGCCGCCAAATTGAGCTTGCCCATCGCGCCGAGCACGCCGGCGGATTTCATCTCCTGTTTGGTGACGCCTTTGGCGACCTTCGCTTCGCGACCGCCGCCGCGCTCCTTCGGCTCTTTTTTCACCGTTTTCGGCGTCGGTACCGGTTCTGGCTCCGGCTCGGGTTCCGGCTCAGGCTCGATCTCCGGGACTTCCACGACAGGCTCCGGCGGAGGCGGCTCTTTGATCTCCACCTCGCGGATCTCGTTTTGCTGCGGATCGGACCACACCTCGCGCGGTGCATCGCTGTACACGTTGCTCGGCCGCGCGAAGGCGACGATCAACAGCGCGAAGAAGTGCACCAGGAGCGACAGGCCGATCATCCGCACGATGCGTATGTCGATCAGCGGTCCGCGCGCGCCTTCCACCACTTCGGGGACATGCACGAAACGGACATGAAACGTCATGTCGCCTTGTTTGACGGTCGCCGTGCCGCCTTCTTTGAGCGTGTAGCGGAAGACATCGCCGGTTTTCGAGACGGCGTTCTCGCGCTTCATCAGCTCATCGAGATTTTTGCGGCCGCTCGCCCCTTCGATGATCACGCCTTCCGCAGAAGCGGGAAACTCGATCTCCGCGGTGCCTTCGTGCGTGAGCTTCGCCAGGCGCAGGCCCGGATATCCCGCGGGCGGAAGCTGCGCGCCTTTGTAGGTGTCGCCCAGGATGTAGCGATCACCGCGGTCGGTGAGCAACGTCGCTTGGCGGACGGCATCTGTACCAAAGGCCAGGATCTCCAGCGATGACTTTTTCTGCGCGTGCGCCGCCGGCTCGTTCTGCTGCACCACCGTGCGCAACAACGAAAAGCCCGGGCGGGCGAGCTCTTCCAGCTCATCTTCGTCGAGCTCGTCTTCAGGCGGAATCTGCGGCTTCAGCTCGATCTTCGCGAGCGGCGTCGCGGGCTCTTTGAGCGCGATCGGCGCGGTTTTTTCCACCAGCGCCGCTGAGGGCACGGGCACGGCTAGACTGGCCGGAAGGACAGGTCGTTCCGCGCGCGGCAAGGTGCGATCGAGGTTGCCCGCAAACTCCTGCGGCGAAACTTTGCTCCCGTTTTGCGCCGGCACCTCTTTGGGACGTTCGAGCTCCTTCGGCCGGATCGTGCGCGGTGACGTGTCGGGCGACTCGATCGCGAACGCGGAGTCGAGCGCATTTTCGATGGAGAAATGATCGTCGCCCGAACGCATCGGGCCCTCGTCCCAAACGTTCTCGGGCGCAGAGCTCGGACGGGAAGCGACCGGCCCGCGCGAGACACCTTGATTGGAGATGTTGCGCGCCGCGACGACATCGGAGCCGCGGATCTCGATCGACGCGGTGACCACTTCGGTCATCGCTTCCGTCGACAGCTCATCGGCGATCGCGGCCTGCATCTGAATCGCGGACACCGCAGGTTGCGGGCGCGCGGATTTTGCGGTCGGCGGAGGCGGCTGGCTGAGCGTGGTGGTGGCGCGCTTCTCGATCGTCTTGATCTTGAGCGTGTGCTCGCCGATCTGGATCTCGTCGCGCGCGGTGATCTGCACCGTCTGCACGTCTTTGCGATTCACCCGCAGCGGGAGTAGGCCGAGCTTGGTGAGGCTGACTTGGCCGTTGTTGTTCTTGAGGACAGCGTGCCGCGGGGACACCAGATCGTCGTCGAGCATCAGATCGACGCCGTCTGCTCGTCCGATCAGGATCTCGGGCTCGGTGAAAACTTCGTTTCCGACGTACGCGCCGTCGCGAAAGATGTGCACCTGCAGGATCGACGGATCGTTGTTCATGCGTGTTTCAACGATCGTAGATAGTCGACAGCGTCAGCTGCCGGAACGATTTCCTCCGCCGCACCATGCTGTTGATACCGGTCTCTTTGCGATCGAACAAATATACGGCGCCGCTCTTGTTCGTTTGGCCTTGGATCAAACGATCGTCGAAGTCGATCCGCGTGGGCCCACGCAGCTCGGACGGCGCAACTTGCGGCACTTCTGTTTTGACCGCGGGCTCGGGCTCCGGTTCCTTCTCTTTGACGACGGTCTTCGGTTCTTTGGCCTTCGTCTTCGCTGCGCCCTTCTTCGCTTTCGACTTCGGTTTCTGCGCAGAAACGGCCGGCGGCGCGGCGAGGTGAAAAGCTACAGGGAGCAGAAAGAGCGCGAAAATCAGCGCGATCCGCATAGGTTTCGAGTAACCTCCTTCGGCTTTCAAGTCAAACCGCGACCTCACCTAAGTAGGCGAGAAGTCTACGGGCGCGCACAGAGATCGCCGCCGCCCACGTCCGGGAACTGGCCGGCACAAACGCTCGCGGGGGTACATCGCGCGGTCAACGTCACGCGGAAGCGATAGGGCGAGGCGAGATCGAAGTCGTCGCGGTTGAGGTCCGTGATGCGGATGAAATGCGGCCCGGCCATCGTTCGTTCGCGGAAGACGACCAAACAATCCACGCCGAGATTGCCGATCGTCGCGGCCGTCTCGCCGATGTTCGCCATGATCGCGTTGTCTGCATCCGGGAATTGGCAGGCGAGGCCCGTCGGATCCGGATCGCCTTGCGCCGGCATCCGGCACATCTCGCCGAAGCCGCCGTACAGCTCCTCGGAGCTGAAGAAAAAGACCTCGAGCTCGACCGGGGTCGGGCCTGCTTTTTCCACCTGCAGGTTCACCAACCAATCGCCGTTTTGGCCGGGCGGTGCGCCCATCGGTCCCGGGAAGGCGAAGGTGAACCAGTCTTCGTCGTCGGCGTACGAGATGTAACCTTCGACCCAAGGATAGGTGAGCGTGGTGCCCGCGGTCGAGGTGACGATCTCGCGCCCACCTTCGCGCGCGCGCTCGTAACGTTCGTTCGCCTCGGGCTCGTCGCGAACCTCGGCGCGGATGGTGTACGAAGTGCCGGTGTCCCATTCGTTGTCTTGGTTGTCTTTCACCAAGATGATGTAGCGGCCGTTCGCGTAGACATTGTGCGAGGTCGCGAGCTTCGTGGGACGTTCCGGCCCATCGGGGACGAAGCGGAACGCTTTGCACGTGGGGTCATTTTGGCAGACGAGATCGTCTCCCGCGGGCACCAACACCAAGAAGGCGAGATCGACCGGCCCGGTGTTCGCCATGTTCGCTTCCACGGTCAACAAGCGCGGCGTGTCCATCGACGCACCGGTCACGTTGATCGCGTAATAGTCGAAGTCGGATTTCGCGGCGATGAAGCCGGTGTACGTTTGGCCGGCGACGATCGACGTCGCCGAGGCGCGCGTCTCGTTCGGTGCGGCGACATCGTTTTGATCGGGCTCCGCGACGAAAGACACGGTCAACACGTAGACCCGCATCAGATCCGCTTGGTCATTGTCCGTATCGAAGATGCGAACGAGATAACGGCCGGCCGCATTGCCCACGGCGCGATTTTCGAGGAGCGAGGTGGTCGCGCCTTCGGGCTCGAATCCTTCGGCGATCACCGTGGTCCCGGTCGGTTCGTAGATCTGGTAGCGCAGCCGAACCGCGTTTTCTCCGCCGGATGCGGTCATGGAGATGACGGTCAGCTGATTCGCGGGAATGTCGATGGCGAACCAGTCTTGGTCGCCCTGTGAGCCGATCGTTCCGCTCGTGCCCATGCCCGCGGTCAACGCCGTCGCTTCCGCCGAGGTGTTGTTCGGCTCATTGTTATCTGTCTGCGAGAACAGCTGCACCACGATGAAATAAGGATTCCGGCGATCGAACTGATCGTTGCCGACGTCGGCGACCTTCACCGTGTAACGCCCCGCGCCGGCGACGTACTGGATGTCGACGCGTTGTTTGCCGTTGCCTGCGAAACGTTCGTTGCGGAGCGACTGATTGTTCGAGTCGAAGAGCACGACCTCGAGCTTGATCGGCGAGAAATCCGCGTCGTTCGTCACCGAGAGCTGCAGGACGGTGCCCGCGTTGACGACGTCGAAGGTGTAATAGTCTTCGTCGCCCATCGCGCCGATGTGCTCAGTCTGCATCGTGCCGGGGATCAAGGTACACGGCGACGCTTGATTGCAGAGGTCTTCGACGGCACCGCTGTCTGCGGCACCGGCGTCGATCGGATCGGGTCCTGCGTTATCGCCGCAGGCTACCGAAAAAAACAGCGCGCCCGCGAGCAGACGGTACAAAGATCTCATGGCGTTTCCTCGTCCTCATCGTCTTCGCCGCGCGGCGGCGTGCCGGTCACGCAGTCTCTATCGAGATCGATCTCCGTCGGGCGCAGGAACGCCGCCGCTTCGATCTCCACCAAGGGATACGGCGGATCGCGGAAATCCGGATACAGATAGGTCTGCTTCACGCAGGCGACGCGGAAGGTTCCAAAGTCGGTCGGATCATCGAACGGCGCTTGGTCGACGTAGATCAAGACGCGGTTTTCGCCGCCGTCGAGCGTCTCGGCCAGCGTCACGTTTTCGATTTTGAAGTTGTAACAGCTGCGGCCGTCTTCGGTGAGGCCGGTGTTCTCCACTTCGTAACGGTAGGCGATCGAGGAACGATCCGAGGCGTCGTTGACGATCGGATCCGAGTGGCCGCGGATCTCCTCCGCGTTCCTCGCGCCGTCGAAGTCGAGATCGCTCTTCGCGTCGTTGTTCACCGGGTTCGTCAGGTAGCGGAGCTCGACTTGATCGGGCGTGCCGTCGGCGTCGCTGTCGACGAACACCTTGCTGGTGCCGACGAATCGTTCTTCGCAGTCGAGCAGCTCATCGCCGTCGCTGTCGACGCGATCGAGCTCGAGCTTGCAGTCGGCGTCGCTCGGATCGAGCGGATCGTAACCGGAGGCGACCAAGCGCACTTCGAGGAAGTCGTTGAAGCCGTCGCCGTCGCTGTCCCTGTCCAAAGGATCAGTGCCGGTGATCCGCTCTTCGTCGTCGTCCAATCCGTCCGCATCCGAATCCGGGCTGGCGCGGCCGATGCGATCGTTGGCGTTCAAGAAGGCCAGGCGAGGGCGGGTGTTGACGTTGGTGGCGATCAGATTTTTTAGCGCGAAAATGCGGCGGATCGAGGTGAAGTCGACTTTGAGGAAGTTGATCTCTTCGCCGTTCGGGAAGGAGCGGAAGGTGCCGTTTCCTTCCATCGCCATGGCTTCGAGCAAGCTGCGCGCTTCGGTTTCCACGCCGACCCAGGTGCAGCCGCCGGCGTTCGCACATTCGAGCGGATTCGCCGCTTGTTCACATTGCTGCATGCCGCCCTCGAAAGAGACGTCGGTGCAGCGAAAGCCGGTCTGCGCGCGCTCGGTCAACAGGAGCACGGTGTGAAAACGGATCTCCTGCGGGCGGTAAATGCGCGAAAGATTGGTGATGTCTTCGACCAAAGAGAGGATGGAGCTCCGCGTGTTGAGCGGCGGTGCGACGGGATTCGGCAGGCCGTCGGAGACGAAGATGATCACGTACTTCGATCGCGCCAGATCTTCTTCGCCGCTGTTTTGCATGTCGTCGGCGAGCACGCGGAAGGTGTTCGACACCGCACCTTCGTAGTCGGTGGTCGAGCCGGCCGTCCCGAGCTGAACGATCGCGCTGTCGAGCTCCGGTCGGTCGCGCGTGAAGCCGTCGAAGCCGCGCGCGTTGGTGGTGAGGACGTTGGTGGCGCCGTTGAAGCTGATGATGCCGAACTCGACGCCGGGATCGCCGATGAACGCGGTGACCACGTCGTTGACCGCGAGCAGGCGTTCGCCGGTGGGATCGGTGGTGATCATCGACTGCGAGGTGTCGACCACGAAGAGGATCTTCACCGGAAACTTCAGCTCGTTCGGATCCTCGGTGCAGAACGAGGATTGGACGGCGAGCTTGTTGTCGACCGGGCCCTCACCCAAACCGGGTGCGCGGTAAAGCCCAACGTCGGTGCAGGCCATCGTGCAGAACAACGACGGCCAGATCATTCGTCGAATCACGCTCAAGGACCCTCGGCCGCGGAGAGTCCCACACAATCGGTCTCGGGATCGAGATCCGCCGAATCGACGAACATCTCCGGGGTCAGCTCCACGATCCCTTGTGCGGGATCCTTGAAGTCGGGCGCAATGTAGCGCGCGCGGACGCAAGCGACTTTGTACGAGCCGAAGTCGTCCGGGTCCTCGCGTGGCGCTTGCGCCATGTAGACCAACAGATCGTTTCTGCCGAAGCTGCGATCCTGCATCGGCTTGGCGAGCGGCGTGCCGAGCTGGATGTTCTTCACGTTGAACGCGTAACAGCGGCCACCTTCGTCGTTGGTGCCGAGCTCGTCGGTTTTGTACCTGTACGCAAGATCAGGTCGCCGCGAATTCTCCGAGAAGCCGATCCCGGTGTGCGCGCGGATCTCATCGCCGTTTCGTACGCCGTCGCGATCGGCATCCGCGAGCGCATCCGAGATCGTGGGATCGGTGCCTGCCAGCGCTTCGAGGCCGTCGGGTACGCCGTCCGCGTCGGTGTCGTAGAGCGCGGCGCTCGATCTGAGGAGTCGTTCCTCACACGGCAATAAACCATCGCGATCGAGGCGATCGTCGCGATCCGATTCCAGCTCGCAGCCGGGCGTGATCATCAACGGGTCCATGCCGTTTCTTCTGCGCAGTTGTTCGAAGCGATCGGAGTAGCCGTCGTTATCGCTGTCGCGGTTCAAACGGTTCAGGTTCAGCTCGAACTCTTCGGCGTCGGTGAGGCCGTCGGCGTCGCTGTCGACGGCGAGACCTTGGTCTGTCGCGGTGAGATTCGTGTTGGTGACCACGAAATTTTTCATCGCGTTTTCCAGCTTCAGGTTCGACAGATCGAAGCCGAGAAAGTCGATCTCTTCCGCGCGCGAGAAGTCGCGGAACACACCTTTGCCGATGCTCGCCATCTCCGAGAGCAACATCGTCGCTTCCGGGACGTTCACGAAGACCACGCCCCCGATCGTGTAGGTCCCGTCGGGATTGAGCGCGGTGACCAGCGAAGGATCGAACAAGAATGCGGTGTGCATGCGCAGGTCGCCGACTTGAAAGACGTCTTGCAGCTCCATGATGTCGCGAACCGAAGAGAAGATTTGATAGGGCTGATTGTAGTCTTCGTTCGCTTCGAGGAACGGCAGCTGAGTAGGATTGGAGCGGATCAGATCCGGATTCGAACAGAACGGGAGGTTCATCGCCGGACTACACATGGTGCTGTTCATGCCGCAACAATCGGGGAACGGATCGCCGTCGGAGAGGAACAACACAACATACTTCGTGCGCGCACGTTCTGCGGGCGCAGCGTGATACATATCGTCGAACAACACTTTATATGCAGTCGACAACGCACCTTGATAGTCGGTGACTGAGTCCGCAACGCGCAATCCTTGCACCGCGGCTTGGAGAATTCCGGGATCACGCGTGAACGCTTGCGTGAGGAGATCTTCCGAGTCGGGATCGTCGGCCGTGGTGATCACGCGCCCGTTGCAGTCCGGATCCGCGGGAATACCGGTGAAGTCGTCCGAGGTGCAGGCGCCGTCGCCGTTGAGGTCGCATTCACAAACGCAGTCGTCCTGACACGGATTGTTGTCGCCCGCGCTCACTGCAGGTCGCGTGAGCACGGCGTCCGCTTCGTTGAAGCGGATGATCGCGAAAGAGACGGCCGGATTTGCGCGGAGACGGAGGATCACTTCTTCGACGGCGAGCGCGCGTTTCGTCGGGTTGTCGATGAACTGCATCGAGCCCGAGCCGTCGATGACGAAGAGGATCTTGACCGGGAAGTTGGTCGGCTCGGGAGGGTCCGTGCAGACGGTGCCTTTGAGCTCGAGGAGGTTGTCGACGAGGTTGATGTTGACGTCGTCGATCGCCTGAAGGTCGCCGCGCGTGCATCCGAAGAACGTGGATACAAGCGCGGCTACAATGATCCGCCGGTCCATCATCATCACATCAAAACGATGGCACCGTTTCGTCATGAGCTCAACGCTTGCGGCGAGAGATCCCGACGACCATACCGAGGAGCGCCAAGCTGACCATCGCGCTCGCTGCGCCTTTTTCCGCAGGCGTGTTGCACGCGCATCCGCCGCCACCTTCGCCGTTGTCTTCGACGTTCAGCGTGTAGGTCGTGCGGCTGGTGTTGTTGTCCGGATATTGCGAGTCCGGGAACACCAGCTCAGCGGAGAGCTGCAGCTCGTAGGTGCCGGCGACATCCGGGGTGAACGTCGCCGCTTGATCCTTGAGGTAGCGATACTCGAACGCTTCCGAGTACGCGACCGAACCCCGCGGATTCGAGATGCGCGCTTCGCTGTCGGTCGGCTTGCTGATCACGGTCCAGGTGTAACGCATGGCCACGTTCTCGCGGTTCGAGAAGATGTGAAGGCGTTTCTCGTCGCCGATGAAGACCTGCTCGTTCGGAATCGAGAGGACGCTGAACGTCGCTTCGAGAGAGAGGCAATGATCCGCGTTGTCGCGGCTGCCGACGACGAAGCAGAAGCGATCGTCGCAGAGGTCGCCGACGCCGTCCCGGTCGCTGTCGAGCAAGGAGTTGTCCGCAACGCGCGGGCAGTTGTCCGAGAGATTCGTGACGCTGTCGCCGTCGATGTCGCCGTCGCAGAGGTCGCCGACTTTATCGCCGTCCATGTCGACCTGTTCGAAGTTCTTGATCGAAAGGCAGTTGTCGAGATCGTCCGGGATGCCGTCCGCGTCGTCGTCCGCGCGGCAGCCGGCGCCGGAAGCGTCGATGGCCAGCGGGCAATCATCGTCGGCGTCGAGCTTGCCGTCGTTGTCATCGTCTTCGTCGCACGCGTCGCCGAAGGTATCGCTGTCGGTGTTGCGCTGGCTCGGGTTCGCGACCTGCGAGCAGAGGTCCGAGAGGTTCGGAATGCTGTCGTTGTCCATGTCGTCGTCGCAAGCGTCGCCGAAGCCGTCGCCGTCGAGGTCGGACTGGTCGAGGTTCGCCGCCGCGGAGCATGAGTCGCAATTGTCGCCCACGCCATCGCCGTCGCCGTCGAGCTGGTCGCCGTTGTTGGCGAACGGGCAGTTGTCGAAGTCATCCTCCCACCCGTCATCATCGTAGTCGTCCGCGTACTGGTACGTGTCGCCGATATCGCTTTGGTTGATCAGGACGGAGCAGCCGCAGCCGCAGCCGCAGCCGCCGCCGGATTGATTCGGGGTACCGCAAAGGCTGTCGGGCCCGCCGGCGCACTCGCCGCCTTCGTTGCCTTGGGCGAACGCGGCGGACGCGAACAATGTCGATAAGAGGAAGACGACCAGGTACAGGACGCGCGACTTCATGCCGCGGGGTATTGCGAAGGTCGTGCCAGCGGGTCGTGAGGCGTGATCTCGGTTGCTAGGGCGGGGGCCGGCGGCCCCAACGGGTTGCGGGGCCTGGGGGTGCGAGCCCCCTTCGAGGAAGACGGACGGGCTCAGCCCCCATCCGCCGGGATACACGCGTCGCGCGCGATCGCGGGTCGCGGTCCCGGATCATAGGAGCCGCCGTCGAGGCCCGCGGGCTCGGAGAGCGCGACGATGTAGATGTCGAGAATGGGATAATTCTCGGCGTTCGACGTGACGCGAAGAGCGCCTGCGTCCCACCCGGCTTCGGTCGGTGCGTAGCGGAGCATGAAGCTCACGAAATCCCGCGTCTCCACGGTCATGATGTCCGGTCCTTGGTACGTGAAGTGGTTGCGCGGATCTTCGATGATCTCGGAGCCGGTGATCACCAGCGCCTCCTTGCCGACGTTCTGCAGTTGGATCGGCTGATTCACGGTCTTGCCGACTTCGGTTCGCATCATCGTCAGACAGATCGGGTTGATCGCGGGGAGGACCTGCGGCTTCTGGTAGATGATGCCGCTGTCTTCGCCGTTGTCGCTGCTCGAGCAAGCAATGACGGCGAAGGGAAGCGCCAGCGCGAATAATTCAGCACGAAGTTGCATGCGCGCGGAGCCTAGCACGGGGTGGGCCAGGCCATGCTAGAGTCGCGGCCCTCATGCGTAGGATAGGCGCGATCGCGTTGCTCGGGCTTCTGGTGCCGGGCGTCGCTCAAGCGGAAGCAAAGACCTCGGTTGCGGTGATGGATCTCGCCGGCAGAGGCGTGGACGCAGCCGCAGCAGGCGCGTTGACGACGGAAGTCTCGAACACGCTGGCGGCGCTGCGCGTCTTCCGCGTGATCACCAGAGAAGACATCAAACGTATGGTGCAGCTCGAGCAGACGCGCCAGGCGTGTACGGGCGAAGTCGACGCGCAATGTATGGCGGAGATCGGTGGAGCGCTCGGCGTCGACTACTTGGTTTACGGCGAAGTGGCGAAGATCGCCGACACGTACAGCGTCAGCTTAGTGTTGCTCGACATCGGCAAAGCGGAAGCGGCGAATCGTATCAACAAGAAGATCACCGAGACGCGGATGTTGTTAGAGGACACCGACTCGGCAACGAAGCTGTTGGTGCAGCCTTTGTTGGAGAGCAAGAAGGGATATCTCGTGCTCGATATCCGCGAGCGGGGCGCCAAGGTGACTGTGGATGGCCGGACGATCGGAGTCTCGCCATTGCCGGGTCGCTTGGAATTGCCCATGGGCGCGCACGAGATCACGGTGGAGAAGACAGGATTCATCGTGTTCGCCAGGACAGTGGACGTGCCGCCGAACCAAGCGATCGTCGAGTCGGTCTCCATGGTGCCCTCGCAAGAGTTCATCAACGACTACGCAGATTCGGCGGCGATGACGCGGACCTTCGCGTGGGCTACGGCCGGCGCGGCGCTCGCGCTCGTGGGAACCGGTGCAGTCTTACGCTTGGTGGGTGATGCGAAGTTCGATGATCTCGAGAATAAGAAGTTCATCGACCGGCAAGGCATCTGCGCGGAGGTCAATCCCAATTACAACGGAAGTGACTACTGCCCCACGGCGCTGGGGTACGAGAACGGGGTCATCGACGACATCGAGGGCATCGAGACGACGGATACGGTCGCGCTAGCTGTAGTGATCGCGGGCGGGACCTCTGCGTTGGTGTCTTTGTATCTGTTTTTGTCGGGCGAGGATCCATCTCGGTATGATGCCTACGGCGTGAGCATCGGCCCGAGCGGGGCCGCGTTCACGGGTCGGTTTTGAGAATCAGGTCGACCAACTGCCGCGCAAAAGTCTCGGGATCCGCGCGATTTCCTGATTGGCGCTGAAACTCGACCCACGAGTCTCTGAATTTCTCCACATACTTTTCAGGGCACTCCATCTCCGCCGCGAGCACGTCGTGCCACGTGCCCTCGCGCTTATAGGTCGCGCGAAGCATCGGCTCGATGGACTCCAGGCGTTGGAGGTCGGCCGGCGCCAACTGGCCGATCGACCATAGTACCTGAAGCTCGAGAAGACGGAGGAGCGGCTTCCCTCGATATCTATCGCGCTCGTTCATCTGAGCTCCGGATCGACGTAAAGAGAGTCGAGAAACGCCTCGAACGTGTCGGCCACGAGAACATTCGTATCTGAATCGTGAATATGGAGATAGATTGGCGGCGGCTTGGTTCGGAGATCGAAATATACATAGTTGCCGCCGCCATCCCTGCCAAATGGAAGTGCATGTGCTCCGACGAGAATACGCATTTCTTCGATGCAGGCCCACAGTCCGGACGATTCCTCCCGGGCTGACGTCAGGGAAAGGAATCGATTGATACTCCAGATGTCGTCCGGCGTACTGTCCTTCGGTATAAAGTCTCCAACGGTTGGAGCGCCTCCGTTCGACTGATTGAGAAACTCTACATATTCCTTCGGAAGGCGCAGCGCGAAGGAGCGCTCGAGCTCCTCGATGAGCGCTCTCGTGGGCGGGGGCTCGAGGTATGGATCGGCCCGATGGTCGTGAATTTGAAGCTCCTTGATGTCTCGCATTTCTTTGCCCGGCCACCTTACCTGCGAGGAGCCCCATTGGGCACCGCCGGCACCACGAAGCACGGGAGGAAATGCTGCGCCAGCGCTCAACAGGGACGGGCGGGCCTCGCTCGTCTCCGGAAAAGTGCAAGATTCGCACTGGTTTCGCGAACACATGTCCTTGAGAACATGTTCGCGGCCGGGTCGTCCGACCATCTGATTAATCAGAACGGACGTTCGAAGGAAAGGCCCCCGCCCACAGTATCGATTCCATCCGGTTAATCAGACACGAGCCCCCGACCAATGCTAACTTCGCCAACCGATCGATGAGCCCCGCCGACGTCGCTCCCCGAAATAGACCCCGTGCGAGAGCCAGCCTCGCGCTCGCCGCGCTCCTCGCGCTCGCGGGCTGCAAACAGCCTGGCAATCTGATCATCGACTTCGAGTGGGAAGAGCGCCCCGGCCCGGACGAAGTGGTCTACGTGATGCTCATCTGCGAACAACGCAACGGCGATCCGCTGGTCACCGAAGACAAGATCCTCGCGACCGACGGCCCCTATCGTTATTACCCCGGCCTGACGGTCGCAGTGAGCGACGTGCCGCCCGGAGAAAATCGCGTCTGTATCGTCGAAGGCCGCGAGTTCCCGAGTCGCGAATCGCCCGTCATCTACTACGGCATCAGCGCGCCCTTCAAAACCGGCGCAAACATCGAGGCCCACGTCCCACTCTAGATCCGCGGCATCCGCGCGCCGAAGCTTCCGCCCGACGGCACCGGCGTCCGCGTCGCCAGCGAGAACGGCAGCGGCTTCGTTCGAGACCCGAAAGTACAATTGTTGTTGTTCACCGATCGCGCTGTCTCGGCGCGAATCTCGAATGACCGCACTTTTCCCGCCGATCGAACTCTCAATATTCCACTCACCCAGACAGCGACTGTCACCGGCCCTGATGGGTTTCAGGTATACGAGGCGGAGTGGGATTTGCTCTTTGGACTCAAAGAGGTCCCCGCCCAGGGCAATCGCATCTAATCCTTCGCAAAACTGTGCAGAACCTCCATGAGATAATCATTGTCCCATC
>WUUC01174597.1_pt1 | contig 74357 bp, 70 predicted proteins | sample 6278441 | NCBI WGS metagenome assembly WUUC01 (sample SAMN13675441, study PRJNA597444) | soil metagenome | isolation source: soil | place: USA: Washington | collected 2017-10
CGAAAATTTTTCATATGGCAAGCAATCGTTAGAGGTCAGTCCGTTTCTACGGAAGGGCCTTTTTTTATTAAGGCGCCGCTAATATAGTAATAATTGCCTTACATGTCATATTTCCCCAAGTTTTTTTTAGATAACCATCCTGGTTTATCGCGCTTGAGACCACACTAAGACAGGCGTATCTTTAGGGAGTTTAATCATTGTGCAGCATATTGAATTTTTCCATATTGACCATTTTGAAAATAACTATCACCGCATCGCACCCAAGGCGGGATTGTCACATTTTATCGATTTTTTCTGGGAAACACGATTCGGTGATCTTTGGAAGCAGCATCCACATGGATTTTCCGATGCCCAGTTTCCCAATATCGGGTATACCTATATCATCAACCTCGGAACGCCGTTCGTTATGCAGGTCAACGATAAAAAATTCGATATGAAAACGGATGGCTTTCTGCCCAGGTATAACGCCATTGAATGCTTTCATCAGCCCGGTAATCAATTTTTTGGAATCAAGTTTCGCATATCGCCGGTGATCTTTGAAAAGAAAGTTGACTTTTCAGAATATCATGGTTATGTTTTTCCATTGAGCTACCTGTTGGATCAGGCAATTATTGACAAAGTAAAAAAGGCTACTTCTTTTGAAGAACGGACTGGTATTTTATCAAATTACTTTTTATCGGTGCTTGCTAACTACGAAGGTTCACTTCACCCCGTGAACATTGTGCGTGAAGTATTGGAAAAATGTTTACTAAAAAATCAATTTAGTGTCTCAATCGAAGACCTCGCTGCTCAATATAAAATATCCTCCAGGACAATGCAACGATATTTTGAAATATGTACAGGTATCAGCAGCAAACAAGCACTACAGGTGATGCGGATTCGAAAAGCAACAGCCCATCTGGCTAATTCTCCAAATAATTTCCATTATTCTTTATACGGCTATTACGACCACAGTCATTTTTATAAGCACCTGAAACAGTTTTTGCAGGAGAACACATTGAAGAATATGGAACCGCATTTACAGCTATTGAAAAACTTGCACAAAAGAGAGGGCCGGTAAGAATACCAGCCCGTACATTAACATGAGAAAACTAAAAATGTATAAATAAATTCCTTTTCAGTCTGAGATCAGCAAAGACTAATTACCCGCCCTTTGCCTTTCTTCTTCCGAACCTGTTGTCCTTCTCCGTGCAGCCTGAACTTTATTGTTCCCAAAGCGATGAGTAAAGCTTAAAGTAGCTACACGGCTTTCACGGTAAGCATGCCATCTTTCAATATATACACCAGGATATGTGATGGTAGCACGTGGACGATTGGTCCAGAAAATATCGGTGATACTAAGACGCAGGGTTCCTTTGTTTTTCAAAACCGCTTTTTGTACGCCGGTGGATAAACTCCATTGAGGCTTAGATACCATAAAGCCATATTGGCCGCCTGAATTAAAGCTGGCATTAAGCTCAGTCGTCCAGCCTTTTTTAAAAGTAAACGTATTGTTGGTGCTCATATCAAAAGCCGGCTTACCATTATTTAATGTTGTTCCTGCAAGAGTTCCATTAAAATGATTATAATAAAGATTACCGTTATTGATCATGTTCCACCATTTGCTGATACGAACGGGGGCCGCAACGGTTAATCCAAAATAGTCGGATGATTCAAGATTGATAGGTATTTGCACCGTTACATTATCTTCCGAAGGAATATTGGGAAATACGTCTTTGAATCTTGCGATGGCAATATTCTGGTTGTCTTTTGTATGGCTGTAGCCTAATGTAAAATTTAAATTCTTTAGTGTGTAATTAAATTCGTAGGACCAGGTGAGCTGTGGCAATAGACCCGGGCTGCCGGTGGCATACGTTGTTACATCAATTAAAAATAAAAACGGATTCAGTTGCGAATAACCCGGACGGTCGATCCTTCGGCTGACCGACAAACCGAGGGTCTGATCTTCTTTAATATGGTAATTAAAAAAAACGCTGGGGAATAATTGAAAATAACTGGAATCGAATTTTACATCGCCTTTTACCTGGTGTGTTTCCATATTGGTTTGCTCACCGCGAAGCCCCACCTGCCAGTCAAACTTTTTGTACGTCTTACTGAAGTTGATATAAGCGGCGTTATTATTTTCTTTATAAAAAAAGCGATTGGTTTTGTTAACATCGTTGACGGGTGTGCCGTTACTAACATCAAAAAATTTTGCATCATTATCGCTGGATACAAAACTGATCTTTCCACCGGCTTCCAATTTTGCTTTATTCTTAAGGGGAAGTGTATAATCAAGCTTTGCAGTTTTTAACGTCAACCTGCCATCCTGGTCGCCGTCTAATTTATAATCATGCTGTAAAGGTGTGCCGTCATTTTTATAATACTTTGTGCCATTATAAGAAAGAGAGTTTGATTTAAAGACGCCATAATCTATATCAGCCGTTATTTCCTTTCCGGTGCTATCGAAACTATGTTTGAAATTAATATTGGCGAACACATTTTTGTTGTTATCATTATTACCGGCAAGGGTTTCAAAAGTGGAGACCGGTTGTTCCGTATTATCAATGACAAGAGCATTATTATTCGTCGCTCTTTTAAAGTGATTAAAATTTCCGTTGACCACAAAACCGATTATTGATTTTTTCGATGGGTAAAAGTCTGCGCCTAATCTTGCTGTGTTGGATGTAATCGGGAAACGGGCATGATTATCTTTCAAATCCCTCCCTTTAAAATTTCCATTTTCATAAAAATTCCTGTCGAGAAAGAGATGATTAAGCCCTTTTCTGAAAGCATAATTATAATTGCCAAACAGGTTTACCTTCTTGTACCTGTAATTAAAGGTTGTGCCTGCATTCAATTTTGGATAAACACCTTGTCCGTAACCGCCTGTTAGCGTACCATTCACGCCGAATCGCTGATCTTTTTTCATCCTGATATCAATGATACCGGAATTGCCGGCAGCATCATACTTAGCGGAAGGGTTGGTGATGATCTCAATGCGTTCGATGGCGCTGGAAGGGAGACCTCGAAGATAGTTGGCCAGATCGGCCCCGGTCATTGGGGAAGGCTTGCCATCGATCATAATAATAACTCCCTGCCGACCGCGAAGGCCAAGCACATCATTCTGGTCCATGCTTACACCGGGCGATCTTTCCAGTACATCCATAGCGGAACTTCCTGCGTTCACGATACTATTTTCAACATTAACAACAAGGCGATCACCCAACTTTTGAATAAAAGGCTTTTGGCTGGTGACGGTTACGCCACTTAACTGTGCGGGCTGTGGCGAAAGGGTGAGTGTTTCCAATTTCAATTCAGATGCGGACAAGTCAAAAACCCGGGAATATTGAAACGTGTAATTCACCATCGAAGCTTTGATAAGATAAAATCCGTAAGGTATTTTTTCAAATTCCGCAACGCCATTTTTACCAGTGATGGCAGCCTTTATCAAAGAAGAATCTTTCGCTTTTAATAATTCTACCGAGGCGCTCTCCAGCACAGTTTCTTTTTCGTTGGTAATAGAAATCTCTATTTTCCCGTAACCTGTGAGTTGGGCGCTGCCGGTGGCTGTTAACAGAAAAAAAGAAAGTAGAAACAGGTACGATCTCATCGTTTGGTTTGTTAACCAAAGATTATAACAAAACGAATGACTTCGTAGTTTTTTGGTACAAGCAGCAAAATCCTTCAGCCGAACGGGTTTGAAAAATGTTGAGGGTGTCGGATTTTTACATAACCGGCTGCAAACAAAGAAGCCCAGACTAAGAAGCCGGGCTTTTTGCATCATCTATCCTTGTCTGTGTCCAATCAGCCGTTTAATATTTTTGATCCCCGGAGATAGCTTTTCGTAGGATGGTAAATGAACATACAACTGCCTTGCTTTACGGTATTGATCAGTTCCTTACTTTCTTCTTTAGAAATAGCGGGACAGCCAAAGCTGCGCCCCATATAATTATTTTCATCTAACCAGTTGGCACCGATATAATCGGCACCGTGTACCACAATGCTGCGTCGGCCTGCTTTATCGTTAAATCCGTTTTCTATGCCTTTTATCCGCAACGATAAACCATGCTCTCCGTAATAAGTATTCTGTGTTATATAAAATCCAAGACTACTTTGCAGAGACGCAGCCCGGTTGGAAAAACGTGTTGCATATTCACCGCCGGAATTACGGCCATGCGCTACATAAGTGTGCATTAAAAGTTCTCCATTTGTCATATCAATAAGGTATAGCCTTTTGTTGTTGGAGGATTGACTAAAATCACAGATGGCTAAATATCCCTGCTTACTGATGAGTTTCTTTTTTAGCAAGAAGCGATAACCCTTGCAGGCGTATTCAAACGCTTTTTTGGACAACCCTTTTTGCTGAAGCTGAAGCGAGGTATATAAGAAAGAAATATCTTGTTTAAGAAGGCTTTTCGGAACTGACGCAACTAACACCTGAACATGGTCGGTGCTTGTTTTGACTTTTCGTTGTTGCAAAGGTAGCCAGGATATGCTGAGCATTGCAAACAACAAACAATAACAGGGTATTGTCAGGGGGTTTTTCAACAGGTACGGATTTTTATACCATTGCGAAACGCTGCAAGCGGTAAAAATAGTATCAGGTGTTAGTAATTAACGAGCAGCTACGTGTTGTTTCAATTAGTAGTTAGAATATCTACGTGATCGCCGGAATTTACACAATGAAAAATTACGATTCATATCTTGCTTACTATCCTACAACAAGACAGCCGCAGATAAAAATTGTGAACAACGGTTTATCCATTTCGCCTTATTCGTTATTATACTCTAATTTTTTTCCAGTTTCCCTTTTTGAATAGAATAAAACTTGCAATCGTAATAGCTGTTTCGGCTACAGGAATAGCAATAAACACACCGGTGGCCCCCAAGGCAAAATGCTTCGCCAAAAGGTAGGCAAAAGGAATCTGGAATAGCCAAAATCCACAAAAGTTGATGATCGTAGGCGTCCAGGTATCACCTGCACCGTTGAATGTATTGATCATCACCATACCCACGCCGTAAAAAATATAACCCGTCGCAATAATACGCAGTGCGGTTGCCGCTATTTTTCTTACTTCTTCATCATTTGTGAAGAAAGCGACAAACCATTCGCCACAAACAAAAAATAGCACCGTTACGAACGCCATGAAAACAGTGTTATATTTTATTGTTTTCATGACTGATGCTTCGGCTCTTTGCAATTCCTTAGCTCCAAGATTCTGACCAACAAGGGTCGCTGCTGCATTACTCAATCCCCATGCGGGCAAAATGAAAAACATCATTAGCCGTAATGCTGTTTGATAGCCGGCCGACCCTTCATCATTACCCGTAACGGCAACGAGTCGCGCAAGAAAGATCCAGCTACAGGAAGCTATCACAAACTGGAGGATGCCGGGGGCGGCGATCTTTGTCAATGACCTTATCACCGGCCAGTCCAGCTTCCAATGCGCTGGTTTGATTTTTAAAAGGCTGCTTCCCTTAAATAAATGAAAAAGCTGATAACACACGCCTATACCGCGCCCCAACGCGGTGGCCATAGCGGCACCAGTCAAACCAAAGGCCGGTATCGGCCCGAGACCATTGATGAACACGGGACATAGGATGATGTTGCAGATATTGGCAAGCCATAAGCTTTTCATGGCTATAGCGGCATTGCCTGCGCCACGGAAAATACCGTTGATCAGGAATAGCAACATGATCACCATGCTGCTGCCCATCATAATCCTGACAAACGGAGTACCTTTTAAGGCCGCTTCTTCCGAAGCACCCATAACCCTTAAAATGTCAGTAGCATACAAAAATCCCGCAACGCTGATAAAAACAGTAATTGCGACGGATATGATGATCGCTTGTAATCCTGCATGAGCAGCGGCTTCCGGGTTTTTTTCTCCAACACGCCGTGCAACAACGGCTGTAGCTGCCATACTCATACCAATAGCTAATGAATACACTATTGTAAGAACGGATTCTGTTAATCCTACCACCTGGATGGCATGACTGCTATCCTCGAGATGGCCGACAAAATACAGATCGACGACGGCAAAAACTGATTCCATACACATTTCCAACATCATAGGAATGGCAAGCATAAAAACAGCTTTGCGGATGCTGCCTTGGGTAAAATCCATTTCGTCACCGCGAATGGCTTGTTTTACAAGTGTAAAAAAGGCAGCTACCTTATTGGTCGTTAATGGCGACATGGTAAAAAAGTTTTTTGTTGAAATAAGCGAAATGAAAAAGGAGCAGCGGAGCGTTGCTGTAAGTCATTACTAGTAAATGCAGGTTCTTTATGGATGGGGATCGAACCTTAAGACATTTTCATATTCGTTGCTTAAAAAAGAAAACCAAATGTAGGAAATTGTTTGCAACTGAAACATGCGATGCATAAATTATATGCCCTTGCTCCGGATAGAAGGCATAATACTACAATCCCCACTACACTGCATTTCATTCGTAAACGATGGCTATTATAAGTGTTTTTGCTTAGCTACTGATCGTCATTAGCTTAAAAGAACAGAAAGTCATGCTCTCCGACATTTTTTGAGGTAAAAATGAGTTAAGTTGTAGATTACAATCCGCAGATGATAGGGGTCAATACTTTTCTGCCAGGTATAAACAGACAGCACATTATTTTCGTATCCTGCTCTGGTTGACGAGGCAGAAAGTGAACCGAACTCTGGGGTACGGCTAGTATCCGGGCGTGATAAAAATTTTAGTACGCAGGCAGCAGAATATACTACCCCTAAGCAGGAATAAGTTTCTTTATGCAGTTAGCACTTGACACACAATTGGATCAAAGATTGCGAAGATGGGCCAAAGGTCTTAGTATAGCATTGTTAGTGATCGCTTGCGCAGTACTTCTTGGCTGGCAATTTGATCTGTCGGTTTTAAGAACTTTCTTTTTGCCACCGGTGGCAATGAATCCATTGACGGCCATTTGCTTCGTTTTACTGGGCTTAAGCTTGCAGTTTTCAAAAAGTCCTGATCTAAGAAGGACAGCAAAGTTGTTTGCGGCGCTGGTAATCATGGCCGGCATCGCCAGGTTTGGCGACTTGCTTTTTGGTGTTAGTATACAGGCCGACTCGTTTCTGTATGCCGACAAATTGTTAAAAGAAAATAACGGCGTAATCCCCAATCGCATGGCGCCTGTTACAGCGATTTCATTTTTACTAAGTGGTATTGTTTTAGGGTTGTTGCAATTTAAAACGCATAAATATCAACTCATCCATTATATAGTGCTGGTTATTGCTTCGATGAGTCTATTGTCATTGTTAGGTTTTTTGTACCAGGTCAAAAGCTTTTATGGCGTTCTTGTCCATATTTCGATGGCGCCTTCCACAGCTCTTTGTTTTTTTCTTTTTGCCGTGGTGATTCTTTTTTCGGATCCCTCCAAAGGTGTAATGAGAGAACTTACGAGTGTTCTCAGCGGTAGTATAATGGCTCGTGTATTAATCCCCGTTTCCATTATTGTGCCAGCCGTCCTGGGGCTTTTGCTTTTACAGGGAAACTGGGCCGGAATTTATAGCAATGAATTTGGAACAGCGATTTATGCGCTAAGCATTATCATCATTTTTGCTGCCCTAACGTGGTATAACGCCCGATTGCTGAATAAACGGGATTTGCTCAAAAAACAAACAGAAAATGCACTTCGCGATAGCGAGCAACATATACAAGCTATTTTTCATAACGCTCCCGATGCGGTAGTGGTTATGGACAGCGATGGAATAGTGACAAAATGGAACCCTGAAGCGGAAAAAATTTTTGGTTGGAACGAAAAGGAAACAAAGGGACAATTACTAAGCGAACTGATAATTCCGGAGCAATTCCGAACCGCACACACAGAAGGATTAAAGCGCTTTCTTTCTACCGGTCAAACAACTATTTTGGGAAAAACGGTTGACCTTTGGGCGTTAAGAAAGGACCTTTCCAAGGTCGATGTATCACTGCGGATATCGCCCTTGTCGCTGGGCACAAAACAGTTTTTTGTCGGTTTCATTCGTGATATTACTGAAAGAAAACAAATAGAAGATAAACTGAAAACATTTAACGAGGAACTATCGCGGCAAGTAGAAGAAAAAACGAGTGAACTTACGGAGATATTTGAACGTATCACCGATGGCTTCATTGCCCTGGATAAGGACTTCCGTTTCACGTATGTCAATAAAAAAGCCAGCGAACTTACTCACCGCGACCCGGCATCACTGATTGGTAAAAAGATATGGAATGAGTTTCCAATGGCTCCAAATTCTTCAACTTACCATGCTTTTCATAAGGCAATGGAAGACCAGGTGTTTGTCAATAACACCGACTATTACGATCCTTTAGATTTGTGGCAGTCAAACTATATTTACCCTTCCGCAAATGGCTTATCCATCTTTATCCGGGATATTTCGGAACAGAAAAAAGCGGAAACAGAGATCAGCAAAGCAAGGGATCTTGCGAATAAATTAATTGACAGCCTGCCCGGAGTATTTTATTTTTTTGATGCAGCCGGGAAGTTCATCCGCTGGAATAAAGAGTTTGAACGGGCAACGGGTTATTCGGCTGAAGAGATTGCAAAAATGCACCCGATCGATTTTTTTGCTGCGGACGAAAAAGCTTACATCGCTAAAAGGATTGAAGGTGTGTTCTCAGACGGCATCAATGATGCAGAAGCAAGCTTTTTAACCAGGGACGGCAAGAGAATACCATATTACTTCAAAGCCGTATTGATCAATTTTGACGGCAAGCCATGTTTGCTTGGTAATGGAATCGATATCGCAGAAAGAAAAAGAGCAGAACTGGAAGTAATTGAATCGGAGCAGAAATACAAACTTCTGTTTGAAAGTAATCCGTTACCTATGTGGATGCTGAACCTGCCGGCGTATAATGTTATCGATGTAAATAATGCCGCTTTGTTTCAATATGGTTATTCCCGTGAAGAATTTTTATCGCTTTCAGTTTACGATTTCAGGCCAAAAGAGGACATAGAAAAATTTAAAGCAACAACCAATACCGCCTTCCGCGATATTCATTATGCAGGAGTGTGGCGGCATAAAAGGAAAAACGGAACGATTCTGTATGTTGATATTGTCACCTATGATCTTAGGCACAAAGGACAAGAAACCCGCCTGGTGCTGGCCAATGATGTGACAGAAAAACATACCGCGGAGGAAAAGCTGAAAGAATCTTATGAAGCCATTAGAAAATTGACTGGGCATCTTCAAAACATACGGGAAGAAGAGCGGTTGCATATATCCCGCGAGATCCATGATGAATTGGGCCAGTTGCTGACGGTATTGAAAATGGATGTTTCATGGTTAAACAAAAAAATTGAACCAGATAATGTCATAGCAAAAGAAAAAGTAGCCGAAATTCTGGGTGTAATTGACACCACGGTAAAAACTGTACGCCGCATTGCCGCAGAACTGCGACCGGGGCTACTCGATGACCTTGGTTTGCCTGCCGCAATGGAATGGCATATGGAAGAATTTGAAAGACGTTCAGGGATTTTAAAAGAGTTGTATATTCCCGAAATAGAAATGCGGTTGTCGGGTTCTATGAAAATAGGTATATTCCGTATTTTCCAGGAATCATTGACGAATGTAGCGAGACATTCAGAAGCTACAAAAGTTGCAGTAAGCCTTGTGGAAAACGAGAAGCAGTTAATTTTGACGATCAAAGACAACGGGAAAGGATTTGAAGAAAAGAGAAGCATTAAAAAAACATTAGGTTTACTTGGAATGAAGGAAAGAAGCCAAATGATGGGCGGCCAATATAGTATTGCCGGCGTCAAGGGCGAAGGCACCACGGTAACTGTTATAATTCCATTGCCCCAAACCGACCTGTAAAAACAAAGTTTAACTCATGCTAAAAATTCTCATCGCCGACGATCACGCCATTGTCCGTAAAGGGCTTAAACAATTGTTGCTCGAAGAGTATCCATCTGCCGTCATTGGCGAAGTGGCGGATACCGAAGGACTGTTGAAACAAGTAATCAATAATGGCTGGGATATCGTGATTTGCGATATGAATATGCCCGGTCGCAGCGGTCTTGACGCTTTAACGCATATCAAACAGGTGGCGCCCGGTCTGCCCGTATTGATTATGAGCATGTACCCTGAAGATCAGTATGCATTGCGGGTTCTAAAGGCAGGAGCATCTGGCTATCTTCAGAAAGAAAGCATTCACGACGACATAATAAAAGCCGTGCAAACCGTGCAACTTGGCAAAAAGTTCATCACTCCTTCTATTGCGGAAAAGCTTGCCGATGCATTTCACAACAATAACGACAAACAACCCCATGAGCTTCTTTCCGACAGGGAATTTGATGTGTTTAAGTTGTTAGCTTCGGGTAAATCAGTATCCGAAATTGCGCACCAGTTGTCGCTTAGCACTACTACGGTAAGTACATACCGCTCCAGGATATTAGAAAAAATGGGCATCAGGTCAAATGCTGACCTTACCCGTTATGCCCTTGAAAAAAAGCTGATATAACATATAAGACCATCGCTTGTTGTAGTATAAACTCTACAGTATTTAACACCTTGTGCCTACAAACATCCTGCTACCAAATAGCTATTTTGCAGTAGGCGTTATGCTCTTTTCTCTCTAATCCACGCCTTATACTATATGCTAAGGATTATCATTGCAGACGATCACCCGGTAGTCATGCAGGCACTAAAAAAAATTATTGAGGAGGAGTTTCCTGGCGTATATGTCGAACAAGCGACAGACACAACAACACTCCTTGAAAAAGTTTCGGCTGATGCCTGGGACCTGGTCATCTCTGACCTGGCCATGCCTGGCGGTGGAGGTTTTGTTGCGCTTAAAAAAATTAAAGCAACACAAAAAAGGTTACCTGTCGTTATTCTCAGCACTTATCCGGCGGAACAATATGGGCCACGGGTGTTAAAAGCAGGAGCGGAGGATTTCATAAGCAAAGACTCTTTGCCTGCAGGATTGATTAAATCTATACGGCGAATACTTGGTTCAGAGCAAAAAGTAAAATAAGTTCGTTTGTTGCCGTCAACTCTTTTCACAGAGAATGCTATAGCATTTTTCATTTAACAAATTAAGCGTTTTTATGTAGTAGACGATCTACACTAAATCGTTAGCCCGATCTAGTTTTTTCGAATTTTTACTGATCTATATTTGCCCAAATAATTAAACTTTTTTCTATGTCGAAAACCGGCAACTGCGGCAAGGACATCCTTAAAGGTTTAAAAAATATCCCGAATGAAAAAAACAAGTTGGTCAACTCTTAAGCAGCTCATTGGCAATACCACCGGTCAAAGTGGCGTCTTTCTTACAGTCATCAATGAAAAGGGCTTGATCAGTTGCGCAAATGCGAGAATGATAAAAGATCTTGCATTGAATGACCCACGTATCGTCTCCACAAACTTTTTTGGGCTGCTGCATCCCGAACACGTTAATTCCCTTAAAAACGCATTGCTTGATACAACAACCGGCGATAAGATTAATGACGGACTTGAGCTATATATAAAAAATGGCCATTACCACCCAATGAAATGGCAGATACACTATTTGAAAAGTGGCCGCGATTCAGAAAAAAGTTTTTTATGTGTTGGCTTTAAAATAATTGATGATGAGCGAATGAACAGATTCAATCAATTATTAAAAAATAATTATCAGCTGATCATAGAAGGAGTTAGCGGGTTAATCTTTCATGATATAAACGGCGAAATGATCGCAGCCAATCAAAAAGCCGCTAGTATTTTTGAAACGAGCTTTGAAAACTTATATAAGCTTAAAAACATCCGCGACCACTGGGATAATCAATGGAACATTACCAATGAAAAAGGCCAGCCAGTAGTTTTTGAAGAAACGCCCTTTGTAAAAACAATTAAAACCGGCCAGCCACACACGCAAACGCTGGTCATTCGACTTAAGAATGGGAAAAATAAGTGGATCCTTTTTAACTCCCAACCGCTTGCGCAGGAAAATGCATGCGGCAATTTTTGTGTTGTATCCAACATTATTGATATTAGTTCCGAGCGCCAATTATCGGATGAGCTTAAAAATGGCAAAGCGCTGATCAAGGCGTTCTTTGAACAAACACCCACGCTTGCCTGGGTTATCGATGAAGAATCTACTCTTCATTTTGCCAGCAGTGCTTTTTACCAGCAATTTGGCACCATTGAAGCAGAATGCATTGGAAAAAAAATTACCGATATAGTGCCTGCCGCAGTGGCAAGGGCCCTTTATGAAACGCACATCAGGGTTTTTGAAACGGGTGAGCCGGCCCAGACTACCGAAAAAATTAAATGGGCGGATGGAACTCACTCCATTTCACATGTAAATATTTTTCCTGTCCATTCGCTTTATGGCAAAAAACTAGTTGGCGGACAAGCCATTAATCTCCCCGACAAGAGTCGCCTTGAAAAAGAATTGAAGGATGCCCATGAACGAATGCTCAATCTTAGCAGAGCTACGTCTGATGCCATCTGGGAATGGGACATGCAAACCGGGCAAATATTCCGTAATGAAACGTTGATGGAAATGATCGGGTACCAGTTGGATAATTCAAAAGGGCTTTCGTGGTGGTTGCGGCGCATTCATCCCGATGATCGCAACCGGTTGGCTGATAAAATAAAGGAAGCCACTGATAATTTGCAACAGTCCTGGCAGGATGAATACCGGTTCAAATGTGCGGATGGCAGTTACAAGCCGGTAGAAGACAAAGGATTTGTGGTTTACGAAAATGGCCTTCCTGTTAAAATGATCGGTTCATTGCAGGACGTGTCAATTCTTAAAAAACTTGAAAATGAATTGGCCGATGTAAGACTGCAACGACAAAAAGAAATATCGGAAACTGTGATCCGTGTACAGGAGAAAGAAAGGACAAGAATAGGACATGAACTACACGACAATGTTAACCAGATATTGTCAACAGTTAAATTGTTTTTCGATGGCATAAAACCATCGGGACAGGACCAAAAGCACATCAAAGAAAAAAGCATTGAGTACCTGTTGCTCGCGATCGAAGAGATTCGTAAACTTTCTAAAGAATTGGTTACACCTCAACTGAAAAAAGAAACCCTGGCTGGAAATATCAGCGCCGTCATAGATGATATACAGCTTGCAAGTACTTTAAAGATCAGTTTCGTCCACGACTTTGACGATGAGATGCTTTCGCCTGATAAAAAAATAACGCTGTTCCGCATAGTACAAGAGCAATTAAAGAATATTATTAAACACAGCCGGGCGACATCGGCAAACATTTCTATTCAAACCACAGGTAACCTGGTAACACTTGAGATCAAAGACAATGGAAAAGGCTTTGACCCTCAACAAACGCGGCAGGGAATTGGCCTGGCGAATATTCATGAACGCACCCAGTTTTATAATGGTACTGTTGATATCGACGCATCGGCAGGCAAAGGCTGCACATTGCATGTTGCGATCCCGGTTAGAGATAAATGTTAGTCAGCTAAAACCGGCTTCCTGCGTCGGCCTTTCGTTTCCATTTATAAACAAGCATCCCGAAGCATTTTCATATACAGCTGTCCTTTCTCTCGGGAAAAACGAATATTACGATCGGGAATTTGCTCAGCGCCGGGGTAGCGTTGAAGCGCTTGCTCTATGCTTTCTTCCCGTAGTAAATGGAGCATCGGGTAAATTGAGCGGTTAGTATAGTTAGCCGCATCATCTGCTGTGGAACCGGCAAATTGATATAAAGGATGAAAGCTAGCCACCTGGTAAATACCTTCATATCCCTTTTTCATGATAAGTTCTTCTGCGAGGCCAACCAAAAAGAGATAATCATGGAATAATTGAAACGCATTTGGAAAAATTACCAGTGTTGTTTCAATAGTTGTTTCTTCATCGAGACGTATACACTCCAGCAAAAACGCTTCGAGACACGTACTTACCGCTATTGCTGGCTCTACCTGGTAATGGATCCTGTTTTGTTTCAATTCTGTTCCTGCAAAAGGGCAAAAATTACATCCAACCACTACATCAGTGATCCATTTTTTGGTTTGTGAAATGATATCGGCAGTATTATCCATCGTTGCAATTGCAGCAAATGTAAATCGAAGGAAATTATCGGTGGCACAAACCGACAACTATTCAACAGCGGGTCGTTATTCTATATTCTCAATAATATAGCGAACGCCATTCATTTCTAATGAATCGTTTACCCGCAAGCCAATGAGTTTTTGACCCAGGGGAGAATCCGGCGATAGCGCTATGATGCTAAGACCGTCGACTATTGTTTTGCCGAGTGCAACACTCAGAAAAAAATAACCCTTGTCAGTTTTGATTAGACTACCATTTATAATTTTTGAGGTTGAGACATGAGGATCGATCTTGCTGAATAATATCTTTTGTTTCATAGCCTCCTTTAATTGCTGGCTTGTATTTTCCTGCTCAATATGGATCATGGCTAACGCTGTCTCATACTTATCACCGGCGGTGCTTTTTGTCTCATTAGCGCCGCTTTCTTTCAATTCCACCAGGTTGTTTTGCAACAAACTGACCTTGTCGCTGATCACCTGCAAATACTTTTCATATATTTTTTCCTTAAATGTCATTGGCTGGTTCTTGTCTCTCACAGAACGAAAAGATATACTTCTAACAAAGTACACGCCAAGGTAAAAAAACTCCGGTATAATCAATAATGCGCTATCAGATCAGGTGTCCCATCGGGATCATTTTTTGCATTGCCCATGCTTGTTATCTTGTTTCCCCTTAATAATAACAAACCGGCAACGTGGGGTGCGGCCATCGAAGTGCCACTGAGGTATGCATATTTTCCGTCTTTAAAGGTAGAAAGTATCCTGACACCAGGTGCGGCAAAATCGACTACATCGTTTCCATAGTTAGAAAATGTAGCGAATTTATCGAGACTATCAACAGCAGATACCGTATACACATTAGCTGCATTGGTTCTGGCCGGCGAATATTTATTAGCATTATCTTTTTCATTTCCGGCAGCAATAGCAATAAAAATGCCTTTGGCCGCTGTTGTTTTAACCAGCTCGTCAAGCGTGGTAGAAACACCTTCGTCGTTACCAACACTCATATTAACTACGTCGCCGGGGACAGCATGTGAGTTAATATAAGCCAGCGCCTGTATGATAGATGATAAAAGACCGTTGCCATCCTTATCCAGCACTCTTAATGAAACCAACGTCGCTCCGGAAGCAATTCCTAATACGCCAATGGTGTTGTTCTTTGCGCCAATGATACCGGCAACATGTGTTCCATGCCCATTTTCGTCATCTGCAGAGCTTTCATCTTTAACAAACGATCTGCTATTTTCAATGTCAACCGTAAGATCAGGATGATTAAAATCAATTCCGGAATCAATAATCCAGGCTTTTTTTCCAATACCATTACCATAACCAACCCGCTCAGCGTTCCAGGTTACCAGGCGCGGCTCTGCAATGATAAAGCAGGTACCAAGTGAAATGATCCTGTCAGGTTCAACGGCGGCAATGTTTTCATCCTGTTGCAGCCGGGTCGCTTCATCTGCAGATAAGTTGGCGATAAATCCACCAGGTTCTCCGGCAAAGTTTTGCTTCAATGCTGCCTTATTAATCTTATGTTTTAAAAGGACTTCCGGTCCCATTGACTGTAATCTTTGTAATGATATTCCCCTGCCACTGACAGACGATGCCTTGTAAGCAACAATATACCTTCCTGCAACGGGGCTTCCGTTGTCAACATTTGCGCTTTGGACACAATCATCAGGGCTTATTTCGGTGAGAGACGGGGATGAATGATCTTCTTTTTTGCAACCGGTAAACAAGACGATGGCGGTTATCAAATAAAAAGCAATTTTTCGCAGGAACATGGTAGATAAATTAGGTTCCTCTGTAACGCATTTTTCATGCCTTTAATCCAAGCAATCCCCGCTTTAACAAGTTTTTGTATATGAAGATTTGCCAATTTTATGTGAGTGCGGCAATCCGGGTTTTCCTACCTGCTAATTTGAGAATCCGCAGTAGATTCCTACTCACGTTATTTCTTCGAATTGGCCGGTCAGTTTGTTTTTTCGGACATTATCCCAGTTAAAATACCGGCCATTCATAGCTACATATACCCCAGGAGTAAGCGTTTGTACAAAAGCCAGGGCACTTCCGAGGTTAAACAAGCCATCGGAGCTACCGAATTTAATCGGTATCATAGCGCCGGTCAGTACGATAGTTTTATTATTCATATTTTTTGCGAGCACCCGGGCTGTTTCGGCCATTGTGTCGGTACCATGGGTGATAACGATCCTCTCTTCGGCAGCCTGGTTGCATTGGTACACGATCCATTCGCGATCCTTGCCGGTCATTTCCAGGCTGTCGATCATCATTAACGTGGTAATTACAACCGGCGCTTTGTTGCGACCCAGTACCAACAGCTCGTGCATATGGGTTTCTTTAAAATATAATTCTCCATTCAGTTCATTATACTCTTTGTCGAATGTACCACCAGTAATAAAAATGCGGACCGCCATGTTAGAATTTTATTTAATGAAAATAGGAAATCATCGGCTTGTCTTGTGTTGCCGGCGCATTAATCTTTAATCAGACAGCACAAAACAACTATTATTCTTTTACTTTGATACAAATTAAAATTATATGGCCGCAACAAAACTCACGATTAATAATAATGGCTCCGTTAAAATAGAAGGCGACTTTGAAATTACCGACAGAAATGGAGATGTGTATGACCTCGCCGGAAGAACAGTTGTATCGATATGCCGCTGCGGTCTTTCGAAGAATAAGCCCTTTTGTGATGGCTCGCATAATGGACATTTTGAACATGAAGCGATAGCGTTCGCCCTGCCGCCCAAAAAGAGTGTGTAAATAATTACCGTCAGCAGTTCACATTTTCTACATTGCCAATGATCTTTAGTTTAGTTTAACCTGTTGTGTTCATTCTTTTTATTGTTTGTCATGAAGGAAAAACTGTTTTTTAAGAAAGAACCCGTAAAACAACTACGTGGTTAAACGAGGTTGTGCAAAGCTTTGAATAAGAAAATGAGTAAATGAATACTCATTTGACTCTTAAAAGTGGTCTTAAAAAAAAGAGGCGAACTTTTTGCTTCCGCTTATTAAAGTGCAGAATCGATGGGAACACCCGTTCAAACGGCAATGGTTATAGATGATGATGACGACCTGGGTCATTTGCTATCAACTATCCTTGAGGCAAGAAAAATACATGTTTTAATAGTGAACACTCTGGAAGAAGCGGAAGACTATCTTGGCTATCTTAAACCAACTGTAATTTTTCTTGATAATAATTTTCCTGGTGGCCTGGGGATCAATTTTATCCGGAAAATAAAAGTCTTCGACGAACAAATAAAGATTATCATGATGACAGCTGACCCCTCGTCGTGGATAAGAGAAAAAGCAGTAGAAGAAGGTATCAATTACTTTTTAAGAAAGCCGTTTAGCAAAAAAGCGATTGATCATGTCCTGGACAAGCTCAACTTTAGAAAAGTCAGCGCCTGACGAACTTAATTGCTTTCCATGTGTAATTATTCGCTTGTCGAGCCGGTTTCGATTGCTTTATTCCCTACACGCCAGTTAGCGATTATAATACCAGTAAAAGCCAATAGCATACTCACTACGTGGATCTTTGTGAATTTTTCGTTCAGTAAAATCGTTGCTTCTATACTACTAAAAACAGGGATCAGGTTTCCAAACAAGGCGGTTCGGCCCGCGCCTAATTTACTAATGGCCATGTTCCAACACAAATAACTAATAACGGACGTTCCTGCGCCAAGGTATAAGATCATCAACAAGAGATCAGCATCCCATTGAACCGGTGGGGTATTTGAGGTTTCCAATAAATAAAATGGAAAAAGCAGAAGGGTACCTGCAGAAAAAGCAATAAACAGGTAATTGACAGGCGATATTCCCGATGGTTTTTTCCGGACCAGCGTATTATATACCGCAAAGAAAAATGCTGCGAGCAATACCCAGCCATCACCAGCGGTAAATCGGAAAGTTACCAGGTTTTGAAAATCGCCTTTTGCTAATAAAAACACCACACCTGTTATGCAAAGGATCATTCCAACCAACTTTTGCCATCCGATCTCTTCCTTCAAAAAGATGCGGGCAAGAATGATGGACATAATGGGAGAAGAGGTCGTGCCGATCAACGCAAGATTAATAGCCGTTGTATAATGCGCCCCTACATAAACGAACGTATTAAACAAGGCAATACCTGTCAGCGAGACCCAAAACATATAATGCCATGATCGCCGGGCTACGAGCCACTCTTTTTTAAATGCGGCCAGGGCGAACGGCATGATAAGCAATGAAGCGATTATCCATCGATAAAATGCGAGACTCACCGGTGGAATTTGCCTGATCACGCCTCTTGCCACAATAAAATTACCTGACCAGATGATAACGGCCAGCATGGCCAGGCATATGCCGGAGTATATATTTCTTTGAGAAGGTGATGCCATTATAAAAAAATAATGGCGAAGTTAGTTTGAACAAAATAAAATGGTAGAATATAAACTACCATCTTATCCTTTGCAATGGCCCTTTGATCCTCAGTAGCCGTCAAAGTACCCGCTCTATGATCTTATTCGTTTGCTTGTTTTTTAAAATCAGCTTTTTTGCACCGTAATGCGTGGTCTCTTCTTTTACAAGATAATGCTCGGCATCATACTCTACCAAATGGCTGTCTTTGCCAACACCTTCTCTTCCCCGCCAGACATCAAGCTGTACGGGCTCCCATAATTTCGTTTTTGCCGATTTATAGGCGGCATCCAGCACGGCATTTACGATATATCCGTCATAAAAAGTTTCCTTGGGTGCCCGACCTTCCTCAACAGCATTAAACATATCGGCGAACATGTGATTATACCCGAGTTCGTTTATCTCATCACCGACAGGAAACAGCCAACCGGTATTGCTTTCAGCTTTTTCTGAAACATAGTCACCACCCTTGCCGGTAGTAAACATTTCAAATCCCGTTCTTAAAAAATTATTCATCCAGATCGTTCCTTCCGTGCCCATTACTTCATCACGCAGATCAAGGCCACCGCGAAATGTCCAGCTCACTTCAAACTGTCCAATAGCGCCGTTCTCATATTTAATCAAGGCAATAGCATGGTCCTCCGCATCGATGGGTTTTACCTGCGTGTCAGCCCAGCACATTACTTCAACCGGCCGGATATCTTTACCGATAAAACTCCTGGTGATCTCTACACAGTGACAACCGAGGTCGATAATACAACCGCCACCTGCCTGTTCAATATCCCAGAACCAATCGCTATGTGGGCCGGGATGTGTTTCGCGGGATTTTGCCCATAGTATTCTGCCGATAGAACCTGCCTTTACGCTTTCAAACGCTTTTAAAAACTTGGGCGTATAAACCAGATCTTCAAGGTAGCCATTAAAGATGCCGGCAGCTTCCACTGCTTCGAGCATCCTTTTAGCTTCTGCCGCGTTTCTTCCCAGTGGCTTCGTGGTGACGACAGCTTTTTTATGTTTGCAACAAAGCAATACCGCCTCTTCATGAAGATTATTGGGTAGTGAGATACATACGATATCAACATTTGGATGAGCGATCGATTCCTCCATGGACGTTGTCCAATGTTCACATTTATAATCCGCAGCAAACTTTTTTGCACTTTCTTCTTTTCGGGAATAGATACTTACAATTTTATCTTTACTCCTTTGTCCCTGTAATGATTCTGCATAAAACCGGCCAATAAATCCGGAGCCAAGCATGGCGATACGTTGCATATTATAGTTGTTTGTAGTTGAGTTTATCCGTTGCGATTACTAGTCAATAGTGGTTCGTTTGATCTACCCATATCCAACTGAACATTAACATTGAAAATATTTATTTCCAGGTTATTGTTATTAGAAAATCAACTGGTTTCCACGCCTTTTTCCCATCCTGTTTCTCTTAAGGCCGGATCTTTTTCTTTTTGCAGGAAATCGCCTGCCTCAGATGCTCCTACAATTCCGGCATCCATCAGCGCATTGTCCGGTACGATCTGCACCGGCTCCCTCCATGAGGTTGAGTCGTCGTTATAAGCGGGATTGGATAAAGAGTTGTAGCAGGAAATGATCGACCATCTTGGCTGATCAGATGTATTGGCTTCAGACCGGTGCAAAAGATTACTGTGAAAAAACAATGCATCACCGGGTTGTATCTCTACGTAAACATGCCCCATCGTTTTCAAAGCATGCTCCACCATTACCATATCGGCACCTACCTGTTCGCCGGCAAAACCGTGGTTTACCCTTCCCATTTTATGCGAGCCTCTAATAACCTGTAAACAACCATTGGCTTTACTTGCGGCATTTAGAGCAATCATTACGCTTACCAATTGATCAGGAAATAAAAATTGATTTTTATACCAATATCCATAATCCTGGTGCCATTCCCAGGCGCCCCCCACTTTTGGTTCTTTTTGCATGAGCTTGGTATGAAAATGGCAAACCGGCGTGGCACTATCAAGCAATTTTGCAACGGAGTTTACCATCCGGTTGCTACGCAACAATAGGCTGTAGACATCGTCACCTGGCTTAAACCACAACGTGAGCTTTGTTTTTTTTCCGGTTTGGTCATTGAGATCAACGGCATGCTGGTGAATAACCGTATCGCCAATAGCAATGCTATAAAGCTTATCAATTTCGCTTTTACTGAAAAAACCAGGAACAATTACGTATCCGTCTGTGTGGAACGACTGGACTTCATCGCTTGTGAGTAACCGTGCCATAGTAATTGATTTAAAAATTAATAATAAACCCGTATTGTTTATCAAACCTATTTCATAAAGCCCGTCTTCACCTTGTATTCATGCCGCACTTGCTCTATTACCATCTCATTATTTACTATTGACTCCCCCTTTGGATCTTTTGCATCGCTCAGGCAATGAACAACATTCATAATTGAGGCCGGGCTTAACTCGTATTGTTCGGCTATTAAATTAATGTCAATGCTTCCCAGGTCAAGTTGTTTTTCAGAAAAACCGGCTTCCCATATTCTTTTTCGTTCCGCAGCTGTGGGAAGTGGAAAATGAATAACGGAGTGAAGCCTTCGCATAAAGACCGGATCAATATTGCTTTTTAAGTTGCTGGAAATAATCGTAAGTCCTTTGTGTTGTTCTATTCTTTGCATCAGGTAACTTGTTTCCTGGTTAGCGTACCTGTCATGCGAATCTGTTACGCCGGTCCGTTTTCCAAACAATGCATCGGACTCATCGAAAAACAGGATCCAACCCTTGCTTCCAGCCTTGTCAAACAATAAACCAAGATTTTTTTCCGTCTCGCCAATATACTTTGAAATTATGAGCGACAGATCTATCTTGTAAACGTCTGCGCCAACTTCATTGGCCAAAATGGCAGCCGTAAGACTTTTGCCTGTGCCAGCTGGTCCATAAAACAAAGCATGATAACCGTCCCGCAATTTATTTTTTACACCAATGATGTGTTTATGTTGATGAAGCCAGCCCCGCAACAGACCTATCTGTTCCAGGGTAACAGCGTTTAAAACAATATCTGCCCAACGCTTTTGAGTAGCTAAATGATGGATGGCAAACTCCATAAGCTGCAAGGTAGTGAATAGGAAGATTTTTACGCCAGATTATCCAACTGAATCGGTCAGAACGAGCAGATCGTATGATGGCATGCCTATTGCATTTATTCGCTAAAAAATATGACTAAAAAAGTAATTGTGGCCGCTATCGCCTGTATAACCATCTGCCTTATCAATAAGACGATCTTAAAAACTCAGCAAAGAGCATTGCGAAGAAGGGTAGACAAATTGAGAGCAGCACGACCAAAAGAACGCTACTCTTTTGAGTATACTTTATGAACTAAGCTTAACTTATTTTTTATACCTTTAATTTTTTGGTTATGTTATGGAAAGGTAGAAGAGGGAGCACAAACGTTGATGATCGTCGCGGAGTATCCGGCGGCGGTATTGCGGCCGGCGGCGGCGTGATCGGCCTGATCATATACTTACTTTATTCTTTTCTTGGTGGCGGCAGTAGTGATAACTCAACGATCCCGCCTGTATTGCCCGGAACTACTACTGAGATGAGTGCCGAAGAGAAATCTGCGGACGATGACCGGGCGGAATTTGTAAAAGTGGTCCTGGCGGAAACGGAAGATGTTTGGAATAAGCTGTTTGCCGCGCAAGGAAAAGACTACCCGGAACCGACACTGGTTCTATTCCGCGATGCTGTGCAATCGGCCTGCGGAAGTGCAAACGCTGCTATGGGACCTTTCTACTGTCCTACCGATCAAAAGGTCTACGTTGATCTTTCATTTTATAAAGATTTGCAAACGCAGCTAAATGCACCCGGCGATTTCGCTATGGCTTATGTAGTGGCACATGAAGTGGGGCATCATATTCAGAACCTTACTGGCACAGCGGAAAAAATAAGCCGCCTCCGACGGCAGGTAAGCGAAACCGAATACAACCGCTATTCGGTAAAAATGGAATTGCAGGCAGATTTTCTGGCCGGCGTCTGGGCGCATTATACGCAGAAAAAGAATTTACTGGAATCCGGTGATGTTGAAGAGGCATTGAATGCCGCCAATGCCATTGGCGATGACCGGCTGCAAAAAAGATCACAGGGTTATGTTGTTCCCGATGCCTTTACTCATGGTACTTCAGCGCAAAGAATGTATTGGTTCAAAAAAGGATATCAAACAGGCGACGTGACACAGGGCGATACGTTTAATTCACCCGACTTGTAGCTGTAATAAAAGTGGTACGGAAGATACATCGAAACAAAAGTTGTAAATTGATAACCCAACTAATATTTGCTTGCCATGCCTGTCTCCCGTAAAAAATTTATCCAACAAGCTGCTCTGGCAGCTACCGGCGGTATCTTATTTTCCAACGCTATTTTCGCGGCCGGAAAAAACAAAACTCTTACTGGTGTACAACTGTATAGCGTTCGTGATGACATGAAAAAGGATCCATTGGCGACTTTGAAACAACTATCCGAAATGGGCTACCGGCATGTTGAACATGCGAGTTATACAGACAGGAAGTTTTATGGCTATAGAGCCCAGGAGTTTAAAAAAATATTGGATGATCTCGGCTTGAGCATGCCAAGCGGCCATACAGTGATGAATAAACAACATTGGGATGAATCAAAAAAAGAATTTACCGACTTATGGAATTATACAGTTGAAGATGCCGCCACGCTGGGTCAGCAGTTTGTGATCAGTCCCTGGCTTGATGAAAGCTGGAGAAAAGATAATGACACGCTGAAAAACTACATGGAGGTCTTTAACAAATCGGGGGAACTATGTAAAAAATCAGGGATGAAATTTGGGTATCATAATCATGATTTTGAATTTAAAGAAAAACTCAATGGCCAGACGGTCTATGATATCATTCTGCAAAATACCGATCCCCAGCTAGTGATACAGCAGTTGGATATCGGCAATATGTATTCAGGTGGGGGCCGGGCCCTGGATGTTATCAGGCAGTATCCGGGCCGCTTTCCCTCTCTGCATGTCAAAGACGAAGTGGCTGTAGCTGGTTCCCAACATGGTTATGAAAGCGCTTTATTAGGTACGGGTATCATTGACGTAAAAAAAGTATTGGAAGAAAGTATAAAAACCGGCGGTAGTATCCATTTAATCATCGAGCAGGAAAGTTACCAGGGTAAAACGCCATTGCAAAGTCTTAAAGAAAATCTGCAGGTAATGAAGAAATGGGGCTACTAGAATGGCTGGCTGTACCGGCTTCGAAAATTGCAAAAAGTATTTACTTTCAGTAATACTAAATCCTTCCATTGATTTTTAAATACCTTGCCGGCACACTCAATTTTTTATTCTGCTTCGGGATTTTGCTAACTCATGCCCAGAAAAAAAACAGCGGGTATCAATTAAATATTCGTAAAACCAACTTACCCGTGGTTATCGACGGCGGGATGAATGATTCTGCCTGGCAGGATGCAGAAACCGCTGGCAATTTTTTTATGGTATTGCCAATGGATACCAGCAGAGCCCGTGTGAGGACAGAAGTAAAAATGAGCTATGATAAAGAAAACCTCTATATCATTGCGATCTGTCATCTGCCGGCTAAAGGTCCTTACATGGTTGAATCATTGCGCCGCGATTTTGCTTTTGGAAAAAATGACAACTTTATTTTCTTTCTTGATCCTTTTAATGATCTGACCAACGGTTATACATTCGGTGCAAATGCTGCAGGAGCACAATGGGACGGCACTTTATACGAAGGTGGCAAAGCCGATCTCAACTGGGATAATAAATGGGTATCGGCGGTAAAAAATTATGATGCCAAATGGGTTTTTGAAGCGGCTATTCCCTTTAAAACGATTCGCTACAAAAAAAGCATCACCGAATGGGGTGTGAACTTCAGCCGGCTTGATATCACGGCGGCTGAAAAATCTTCGTGGACCCCGATACCCCGGCAATTTCCCACGGCGTCTCTTGCACATACAGGCCAACTGGTCTGGGACCAAACACTCCCGGATCCTGGTTTAAATTTATCACTCATCCCTTATGCGCTCAGCGGGATTTCGAAAGACTATTTGGTTGACAAAAAAGCGAGCTTCCGCAAAGAGATTGGTGGTGACGCAAAAATCGCTTTGACTTCTTCTCTCAACCTCGATCTTACAATTAATCCTGATTATTCGCAGGTGGAAGTGGACAAGCAGATCACCAATCTCGATCGCTTTGAATTATTTTTTCCAGAAAGAAGGCAATTTTTTCTTGAAAACAATGACTTGTTTAGCAATTTTGGCTTTACCAATATCCGCCCTTTCTTCTCGCGCCGTATAGGGTTGGGTGTGCCTATCAACTTTGGCGCACGACTCAGCGGAAACATTGACAAGAACTGGCGAATCGGTATTATGGATATGCAAACGAAGAAAATAAAAGAAACTGGGTTACCAGCACAAAATTTTACGGTGCTTGCCCTGCAACGCAAGGTCTTTGACAGATCCAATATCCGCATGCTTTTCATCAATAAACAATCGCTCAACTATGAACCCGCAAAGGATAGCTCAAAGCCTCAATACTCTTTATACAACCGTAATATAGGCGCCGAGTACAACCTTGCCTCTTCCAATAATATATGGACAGGCAAGTTGATCGTTCTGAAATCTTTTACTCCCGGCAAAAATGACAAAAGCTTTACGCATGCCGCGTTTCTGCAATACAACAGCCGACACTGGATCATCGCTTTTCAGCAGGAACATGTCGGCAAACAATACACCGCTGAAGTAGGGTACGTGCCACGCAATAACTATATCAAACTTAACCCGTATGTCAATTATCTTTTCTTCCCAAATAAAAAAGGCCGGATACTGAGTCATGGACCCCGGTTTAATAGCACTTACTATTATAATCCATCATTCAAAAAAACAGATTACGAAAACCTGTTACTTTATATTCTTAATCTTCGCGATCAAAGCATTTTTGATGTTTGGATAGCGAATAGTTATACGCAGCTGCTGCAACCATTTGATCCCACTAACAGTAATAAGGATTCGCTTGCTGCCGGAACAGAACACCGATGGAAGGCATTTGGTGTCGAATTTTTTTCAAAGCCGCAGCGCCTGCTTACTTACAATGTTTCAACCCGTTTTGGTGGCTACTATGCAAACGGCAACAGGTATAATGTTACGGCGGATGTTGGCTACCGCATACAACCTTATGCAGGTATTACGTTGAGTGCCGTTTACAATGATATACGATTACCGGCACCCTGGAATAACACCCGGTTCTGGCTGGTAGGACCTAGAATTGATATCACATTTACAAATAAAGTTTTCCTGACAACGTTTATACAATACAACAGTCAGCAGAAAAATATTAATCACAATACAAGATTTCAGTGGAGATATCGTCCTGCCTCGGATATTTTCCTAGTATATACCGACAATTATTATTCATCCCCGCTTTATGTACGAAACAGGGCGTTTGTATTAAAAGCCACTTATTGGTGGAACAACTAATAAAGATCAATTGATAAATTAAATGTGCTATGAGCTAAAATAAATCCGTTAACAGGGATCGGTTTTGCTCAGTCTTAATGCTTATGATGTTCTGTGCCTATTCAAATGGCATATCCAATAGTCCCGGCAAGAGCTTGTTGTTGCTGCCGGGTAAGCACCAATGAGCATTCAAAATAAAATACCTCACCTTGCCACGCTTTGGATTTACCATTGATGTATTAGATTTTTTTCCAGCTCTGAAATTTATTAACTTCTGCATACTAAAACCTTTGTTATGAGAACAGCAGCGTTAACACTCCTTTCTTTCGTTGCGCTCGGTTATGCAGCGAAAGCACAAAAATTCAGCTTACTGCCACAGGTAGGCGTCGAAAATTCAAAAACAACGATCCGTTACAACAGTTCTCCGTCTTTCTCACCCGCCGGATCAATCTTTACTCCGCAGGTGAGTTTGCAAATCGCCTACAGATCGAAGCCGGGACACGGATTCTTTCTCGGTGCAGCAACCAGTCGTTCAATGCTGGCGTTTAATTTTACAAATCCCGAAAATGGAATGAATGACTACAAGGCTACCGTAGCTGATATGCGATTAAGATTCGAAGGCGGTTACCAGTTCAGCAGCAAGCCAATTTATTTTAAAGGGCGAAACAGTAAGGCGGATAAGCCAACAGAAAACAAGACCGCCAAAAAAAAGAGTTGCAGTTCCTATTCTTATAAAAATTATTGCGGCAAAAACAAACCAGAAGCCAGTCGTCCGGCAGTTGCAAATACATCAAAAGCACCGGGAGTAAATAAAAGTGTCTGGGTCCGGATGCAGCCACTGATCGGAGTAGGATTTATTCCATCAGTTAGAACGGATGTCATCACAAAAATGCAAAATGGACAGACTACTTATGAGTACCGCGCAGGAAACTGGAACACTGCCTTGCTCACCGGGATGGGGCTTGAATTCGGAAAAAAAGAAGCACGGTTATTTACATTAAGCGTTAACTATTTTAAAGGCATTGGCAACCTGGACAAACAAACCATCTCTACTTCGGCTGGTACAAAAACGCTGACTACGGATTTACAATCAAAAGCTTCGGGATGGAATATGCGGCTGGGTGTTCCATTTACACTTGGTACAAAGAAAGCTGCGATCAGGCCAGGATCCGAAAAAAGTGTACAAGAATGCAAATCAAAATGTGGACAATACAAGATCATGTATCGCTGCAGAAAATTTAAACCCCTTCCTGTAAATAACAGGTTCTAAAAGTTTGGTATTTTCGTTGCTGGCTTCATCAATATGAAACAGACAACATTCTATATCGTACTGAATCTAAGAACCTGTAACGGTTATGAAAGTTTTGGTAAATTCTTTATTGGCAACGATAAAAAATTCGCAGCCCAAATTTTTGCCCGGCTTAAAGGAAAAAAGAACGTCAGCGAAAACAGCGTCTTACAGTTGGACCTGATGGAAACAACCAATGGCCTCCCGGTAAATATACAAATGATTACTTGTTCTCTGGATGAGCTGGCAGAAAATTGTAAGCTAATCACCAAAGAAACTTTTAAACTTTTTAACCTGAAAGAGATATAAATTATTTCGGGATTGCAACCAATCTGCCGTAATATTTTTTTTTGGGGGTCGTCTTCTTCAACTCAACGCCTGTATTCCTATTCGAACTGGAGGTTATAAACATACCCACCGGACCCCGATGTGCATCGGGGAAAAAATACCACATTTTGTAAAAAAATTACATGCGGTTAAATTCCATTTTTTAGCTTTCCCTGTCCGAAGTGTTCCTGATCACGGTCGTTCTTTCGGTAGTAGTTGAACTGTTACCGCGCATCATGGCAATAATCACCAGGAGCAACAAAACTCCCCCTACAATCCATATCCATGGCTGAGTATACCATGTAGAGGACGTGGTAGTAGTTGTTGTAGTCTCAGAAGTGGCAGAACCTGCTCCGGTACTATCCTGGGCATATACAACTGCCTGGAAGATAAATAATGCGATAAGGGTCACCAAGGTCTTGAAAAAATTTTGTTTCGTTACGTGTTTCATGTTACTATTTTTTGTGGTATAATAGTATAATCTAAAAACTATGCCACGGCACGAAAAGCCATTAGCTGCCGTATGTAAGAGTTTTTCAAAAAGGTTTTCCATGCGTTTGCCTGATCACGAATTGCAGGAAACCAGGGAAGCTCCTGGCAATATCAATAAAGTAGCGGACAAGCCACTTATTAGTGAAAAGCCGTTGCACCATCCGACCTGTTCTTAATCTGTGTGAGAAGTGCTGCTGCCATTTACGGGTATATTGGTTCTCCATTTGCTTTCTTGTAATTCGGCCCTGCAAAAAAAATTCCACCTGCTGAGCCGCCAATTTGCTTGCATGCAATGCCATGCTCATTCCGTTGCCACATAAGGGAGTAATCATGCCGGCGGCATCGCCCACCATCAGCACATGGTTCTCCACCTGCTTCTTTTTATCAAAACTTATTTGTGAAATAGTGAGAGGCGACTCATATAAAATGATACGTTCCGCAAGAATTTGTTTAAGCCGGGGGTTTTGGGCTAATACGGATTGCTCCATTTCTTTAATATTCCCTTTGGCTTTCTGTAGATCGTTTGCTGTTGCCAGGTAACATAAATTATATTTATCGTCTTCGACCTTTACAATGCCGCAATAGCCATTTTTAAAATGATGCAGGGCAATTGCATCCGCCGGAAAATCGGCTTTGATATGGTACTTGATACCGACATAGTTATTAAGTTTGCTTTTTGCAGCAATACAGAATGGTCTTTTCCACTTCACATCAAGATTACTCCGCTTGCCATAACTGCAGCAAACAATTGTAGCGGTGTAGTTATGTTGCTGGGTTTGAACAGTGAATGCCTCCCCGGAAAACAAAATTTCATTGACTTTTGAATTTTCTTTGATCATCACGCCGGCGGACCTGGCTATCTCCGCCAATGAATAATCCAGCAGGTAGCGGCTAATCCCGAAACCCCCCAATGGCAATTTTTGTTGTAAGAGTCGCCCGCTAACCGACGACAATTGTAATTGTGTAATAATCGGTACGCCTAATTTTTCCAGCTCAAGTCCAAGGCGTTTTAAAAAGTCCCAGGATTCTAAGCTGATATATTCACCACATACTTTGTGGAAAGGATACTGCTCCTTTTCGAGTACTATAACCCGGCGGGACTGCCTGGCCAATTGGATCGCTAAACCGAGGCCGGCTAATCCCCCGCCGACTATAACAACATCATACTGTTCATCCTGATAAAAGGAAGTTGTTGCCGTCTGAGTTCTATTTGCGTTTTCGGTAATAAATGCTAGTTTTTAACAATTACAAGAAATCGAAATGCCCATCGCCAGCCAATAACATAATTACTTATTCCTGCGATTTCAAACAGGGATTGCCAATCATTTTTCCGGAAACTTCTCGCTACGGATAAGCTGGCATCATTTTTCACCAGGTAAGATTTGCTGAAAAACCGGGTGATGTATTTAATCAGGTAGTAAGCCAGCCAATGCCGGTGGAGATCGTTAATGAAAAAGCCTTTAAGGCTGTTCTGCCGCAGCCATTGCAGCATGAGCACCAGTTGCTCATTTGTAAAGTGATGACAGAACAGGGAAGAAAAAATAATATCCGGCTTTCTGTTTTTAAAATCAACAAGTGCATAATCACTGCATATCCATTTGCAAGGAAGTTGGGGATATTGCTGCCTGGCAAAAGCAATACATTCGGAGTTTATGTCTATCCCGACAAAGCTTGCACGAATCCCATTTTGCAAACAATATTTATGAATGGCGAAAAGATTATCGCCGCCACCACACCCTATTTCGCAAATAGCAACCGGTTCATTTGTTTTTATAAAATATTTTATGCCACTCAAGGTAATAGCATGCCCGCCTAAGCGGGTATTAACTATATTTAACTCCTTCAGTGTTTGCGCCATCGCTTCAAATGGAATATCATCGGCGTCCATTAATTCTTTTTCGTAACTGCGATAGCGAAGGTCGATCATGCTGATAAAATAAATGTTTCCATACTTAAACCTGGGCCAAAGGCGGCGCCAAAAATTCTAGCCGGGCCTCCAGACTTTAGCTCCTGCATTATTTTTTGAAGTACAAACAAAACAGTCGGCGATGACATATTCCCATATTCTTTTAGTACTGTATATGCGGACTCTAATTGGCCGTTAGTAAAACCAAGACTTTTATGCACGGCTTCAAGTATCTTTTTTCCGCCGGGATGTATACACCAATAAGCAATATCGTCTTTTTCCAGCCTGGCAGTTGTCAATGCGTTTGACACAAGATTATTAAAATCTTCTTCGATGAGCTCAGCGATGTAGCCACTTAACGTCATTAAAAACCCTTTGGATGAAAGTTGCCAGGCCATATCTTTCTTGCCCTTTACAGCAACCGTAGAATAAAAATGGTCAATAGCGAGTCCTTGCTGTTCGTCATTGCCGGACACTAATACAGCTGCAGCACCATCACCAAACAGCATACTACTGGTCATATTATCTATTGTTTGTTCTTTCTGAAAATGTAGTGTGCATAATTCAGTACAAACAATTAATACGTTTGCATTCTTGTCGGCCTTACAAAAAGCATCTGCCATTTTCAACGCATGGATGGCTGCATAACATCCCATGAAATTGACAGAAGTGTGAAAGGTAGTAACAGGCAGTTGCAACAATTCCAGCAGCTCAAGGTCAAGCCCCGGAGCACTCATACCAGTACAGCTTACAGTAATGAGATGAGTAATATCGGCGGGGTTATAATTTTGCAGGGTTTTATTAACAGCATCTAAAGACAGTTGAGCAGCATGTTGTTGATACCATTGCATTCGCTGTTCGAGCTTAGGAAAAGGTTCCAGGTTTTCTGAAGGTATATAAAATTGCCATTCGGCGGCTGGTAAGCTATAATCGGGTATAACAGAATAGCGGGTGTCAATGCCGCCTTTCTTGTACAAAAATCTTAACCTGCGCTGATCGTTTTCGGCCAGCGCAAAAACCTGTTGCATAAAATGTAGAATTTCCGCCTGTTTATGTTCGTAAACCGGTACCGCTGTTCCAACAGAAAGTATTTTACTCAAAATATTTCCAGATTAATAAAATTATAAACGCTGCATTCGTACAACCTGCTGCGATCCAGTTCATTCTCATTGTATTTTTAAAGTTAGCGGCCTTGTTGGTTTTCTTTACCTGCAAAAACCATCTTATAAAATAAACGGTGATGGGAACAAAAAAGATACTTACCAGCAATAACTTGTGCGCTTCTTTTTTACCGATAAAGAATTGTGCCATGAATAACCATGCTATGAAATAAACAATAGCACAGAAAATAAATGTACCCTTATAGCCCAGTATATAACTGATAGTAATCACTCCATCATCCCGGTCCTGCCGGTGCTGGTATACCTGGGTGAGGGGATAAAAACCGCCAATTAGTAAAGCACTAATTACCATCCCCTGCCAGGGCACACTGGCGGTATTGTCCGTACTGCTGCCATAGTATACCAGCCAAAACGTCAAAGCTCCCTGGAAAACAATGACAGTCAGGTACCCGATAATGGGAAATTTTTTTAATCGTATACGCCGATAACTATAGGATTTCGAAGCGCCTATGTATAACGGCATTAAAATGCCAAACAACGGATCAATGACGAAACCGAGGCATATGGCTGCCAAATCCAATATAATTGTTACGAGATAAAGTTGCCGGGATGGTGGTGGTGGTGCTTCAAGACCGCCAATACTTCCTGTATCCCGATCCATATAACTGTTATAGCCATTACTGGCGGGATACACAAGAAAATGAAGTGTCACAAAAGACAATATCGCTTTGGTCCAGTTAATATCCTGTACCTGCGACAATGCAAAAAAATAAAGTGGGGATAGAAAGATAGAAAAAGGAATCCGCAGTAATTTAATGGTAGAGGCAGAAAGCACTTTTTTAATGTAAGTTATGACTAGTTAAATAACTTAGAAATATTAGCTGGTAGTGGAGTCGCAAATATCCTGCTTTAATATGTTGTTGAAAAATTTCTCCGTGATAAAAAACTTACAACCACCAGGAGGCTGGCAACATTGTTGATTCCTCTATGAAAAAAATATTATGAAAAAGACAGCACTGATCCTGGCAGCCGCCCTGTTTATGACAGCATGTAATAATGCCTCGGATACAGAAACCAATAGTGCCGATAGCACAACGATGCCAGATAACAATGATGATAGAAATAACAGAAATACAACGGTATATGACTCCGCAACCGGCAAACCACACGGCGGTGACACGGCCTCTTACGAACGGATGCCAAACAAGGTTAGTGACAGTACACCGAAATAGTCCAATTACGGGGTTAGTATCCATCGGTTGACCAAATTGTTTTCTCCTTCCAACATGATCTTGTAAAGATTGGAAGGAAACTTATCCAGGTCAATGACGGCTTGTTGTGACTTTAATGAAACTTCTTTTAACAGGTGGTATTCATCGGTACCACCTGTTTTATAATTGTTGGTTGTTGCAAGCCATACTTTTACTGTACCATTCTTTTCACCAGCTTTCCAATTTATCGTCGCTTTTCCGCCTGCATATTTAGCCAGGGGATCTGTCAGGGATAAACTTCCTATTAGTGATACCCCGTCTAGCTCCCTGGCCACGTTTAATGGAATATCGATTTGCGTAAACCTGGCAATTGTTGGCATAATATCAACAATAGCGGCTTGTTGCTTTTTGAAACGCTTATTCAATCCTTTTGCATTAGTTAATATCCACCCTGCTCTTTCTCTCGCGGATTGGCCACCATGCCCCCTTCCTGTCAGTGAATCACGACCATGATCGGTGGTGATGATAATCAACCAGTCTTCATTAAAATTTTGTTGCCTGTATTCGATGGCGTTCCAGATCCGGCCAACTTGTTGATCGGCATAATCGATAGCCTTATAAAATTCAGGACTATCGCCATGATTGTGCCCTATGTCATCTGTATATTCCAGGTATACCCACGACAGGTCCGGGGCATCAGTTCGTATTGATTTTGCAGCCTCATCAGTTACTTTTTCGTCAATCCGGTGCATGAAATTTCTTTTAGCATCGTGCGGGTAATTAATAGTATCCAACTCAAGTCCATCGAATTTGTGGTCAAATTGTATACTATCGGTTTCACTCATTCCTTCGCCTACCAATTTCGTCCGATTGTCCTGCCATGACGAAAAAATACCAATTTTCTTTTCCGGTGATTGTGATTTTAATAAGCGAAAAATGGTTGGGTAGTTATAATTCGGCGCTTTGATGTCATTGTCCCATACATTATGTTTATTTACCCATGTTCCCGTCAGTACACTGTTGTAACCGACGGCCGAAATTGTAGGAGTTTCAGAATAGCCGGATTTTTCGCCACCAACAATTGCGTTGGCAAAACCACCTGCTGTAGCGATTTTTTTAAAGTTCGGCGGATCTAATTTTTTAATTACATCTGAAGGAATGCCATCGACAATAATAAAAACGGCTTTCTTTGTTTTTGTTTGCGCTGGCAACACAAGGCTTAACAATAATAAACCGGAAAAGAAAATAAAACGAAGCATTATATAAACAATTTAAATATCAGAACTAAAGATAGCAAACATAGAAAGGCTGTTTCTCTATTATATGATGAGAAAGAGAGATAATTTTACCCGCCATTAAAAATAAATGGTGATGAAGTAAAGTAAAAATGATCGACTTGTATTGTAAATACTAAATTGACTCTATGAAACTGGTTGTTTTCAGCTTGTTGCTTTTTTTTAATTGCCTTACGATTCCCGATAATCCTTCTTTGAACAGCGCCTACAAAGCAGGTACGGTTATAAAGATCATAGACGGCGATACGTTTGATTTATTGACAACGGAAAAAAATACCATCCGTGTTCGTATGAACGGGATCGATTGCCCGGAACGAAAACAGGATTTTTACAAGGCATCTAAAGACGCATTAGCGAAGTATATCTTTAAAAAAGAAGTAAACCTGCTAACAACTGGTCGCGACCGCAACAGGCGAACGATTGCTGTTGTATACTGCAACGAAAAAAACATTAACCTGGCAATGATACAAGACGGCTTTGCGTGGCATTATAAAAAGTATTCGACCGACAGCAGTTTTGCAAAAGCCGAGAAACGGGCCCGTATCGCTAAAAGGGGATTATGGAAAATGAATAATCCCGTAGCACCCTGGCAATTCAGAAGCAAATAGCTTACCTACGAAACCCGTAAAATCGCAGCCTTTGTTTAATACACCCGTTTGATCTTAACGTGACACACCCCAACCACCCCTTAATCGTATTCCTAACTCAACCCCGAGATACCAGGTTTTGTCCCTGTCTGCAAACGGGGTATAGTCAACTCCATTGACTGGTAATACATACTTCGCATTAGGATAGCCTGTCATATCTTTTGTATAAACGGCTGCAAGACGAATGAACTTCGATTCGTACAAATAAAGTTCGCCGATCAATCGGTGCGTAAGGGAAGATCCTGTCGCAGGTACTTTTTGTATGATATAATCCGTTGCAGATTTATCAACCCATTTATATTGATGATCAAATATCCAGCCTGGCGAGTAACCAACGCCAATGGCCATCGAGTAATTTTTTGCCTTAAACAACTGCCTTTCAAATATGACGGGCATTTCTGCATATTGATAACTACTGATAAGCATCCTTACATCCTCATCAGGCGATGCCCAAATATTCCCATCGTTCCGTTCATAAAAGTTTCCATAGCGGGGTTTTAATGTTACACGGTTTACGCCTTTCTTATCAATGTTAAGGTGAAGTGATATGCCGGCATGAAAAGATCGTGAGCCAAAATAATTATCCCGCGTTGCATTATTAACCAACAAAGGGTCGGCAAGCATATTGACATTAATTCCATAATCCAGGAAATGGTTTTTCCGCGCCGGTTTTTTGCCAACCTGTTTTGCTGTGTCCGGTTGATTTTTCGTCTTCTTATCGATTGCACGTTTTTCTTTCGCCGCCGCCTCTAACCGTGCTTTTTCATCTGCCGCTTCCTTTGCCAGGCGTTCAAGTTCGCAACGGATATCTGGTTTACCCCATTCTATCATATTAAAATACTGGCAATTATTGCCGCCAGCTACATAGAGAGCTTCGGCGATGTCCTTCATACTTATGGCATGAACCATTTTCTTTCCCAATGTAGACTGTGCAAAAATACCGGCGATAAAACCATCGCTGTTTACCAACGGCATTCCCTTGGCGACGCCGGCCTCAAGGGGTACTTTAAGAGTATAGATAAAGTTTCCCTTTTTCGGCTGCCTGGCTACCTCAATTTTTGTTTCGTGAACGGCCCATATCTTATCACTGAGCCATTTATCCCTGAATGTTGACAGCTTTCCTTTTTTGTGCGCCAGCGAAAAATAAAATTGGCGTTGCCAATCATTCACCTGGGCCTTGGCTGACCGGTAAAGCACAACGGTATAAATTCCAAAACGGCTTTCTTTTACTTTAGTAGCCTTGGTCCTGTAATTGTTGCCGTAAAATTTTACAATTTTAAGCGAGCTGTTTATTTTTTCATAAGCCGTTTGGCGAACCGCAATGAAATAAATGCCGGCAGAATCCTCTGAAATGATCAATCCAAAATCGCTGAGGCCGATCTCTACTACGTTATTTAAATAGCTTCTTGTATAGTTAGGGCTACTTTGTGCCACAGCGGCAATCGACGAAAATAAGCATGCCAGGGCAACAATTAACTTGCCCACAGTCCGGTTATAGGTGATAAAATCTCCGAAAATTTTTTTGTAATATTTTGAGTGACAGCCGCTAACAGCGAAAAGCCGATTGAAAGGGCGCAGGAAATGTTGGATTTTCATGGTTTTGGTTTTTCATATTAGAAACGGAGCATATTCAATAACTCAATAATTCGTAAAATATTGCCCGCTTCGTGTCTAAACTGGATGCCTTTGCCTGTAAGGGGAGTGGGCTGAAACGAGCATTAGCATTTCCAGAACCAATTTCCTTGAATCGAAAAAAAATAAAGTGACAGATCCTTACCGCTATTGGTACTGAACGTTGCTCTTTTCCCGGATTGCTTTAAACTCCGATCCTGTTTTCCACTCTGGCAGTTTTCCATCGAAAGTCAGCCGGCAGCCAACGCGAAATAGCAACCGGAGATCATCAATGGCCCCATCCAATCTCCAGGTAGTATCATATTCATCAGATGGCCGGTGGTAATTTTTCGTGGTGTATTCTTCATCCATCTTTTTACCAAAACCGGGTTCTTTGCCTATTACATCCATTCCGCTACTGGTGTATAATGCCGGAATTCCCACTTTCGCAAAATTGAAATGGTCGGAACGATAATAATAACCAGCTTCGGGATGGTTTTCATATGAAATTATCCTGTCCATTTTTGAGGCTTCATCTTTTAGGACATCTTCTAACTCCGACTGGCCCTGCCCTACCACAATGATGTCTTTTGTCTTGCCATACCAGTTCAACCCATCCATGTTTATATTTGCGACGGTACTGGCCACCGGGTAAATCGGATTTTGCGCATAATAGGCCGAGCCCCACAAGCCCTGCTCCTCCGCTGTTACGGACAGGAAAATGATGGTTCGTTCCGGTTGTATTTTTAAACTCTTGAATGCTCTTGCCAATTCCAGCAAGCCGGCTGTTGCACTTGCATTGTCCAGTGCACCATTGTAAACAGAATCACCTGTTTCATCTGGTTTACCAAAACCTAAATGATCCCAATGCGCTGTATAAATAATCGTTTCCCGGGGATTTTTTGTGCCTGTTATCTTGCCGATCACATTGCTTGATTTGGCATAACTGGTCTTCACATTCATGTTTGCAGATAATTGTAAATTCAGGGACTGACCTTTAAAACCACGTGCATCCGCTTTCGCAAACAGTGCTGAATCTAGTCCGGCTGTTGCCAGTATTTTTTTGGCAGCCGGGGCCGATATCCAGCCGATCACATCACATAATTTTTCTTCTTTACCCCGGTTGTCTAAACGAAGGCGTGAAGTGTTCCAGTTATTTTGAACAACAGTAAATGGATAACTGGCAGCCTCAGTAGTATGCACGATCAAGCAAGCTTTGGCGCCCTGTTTTGCGGCTTCCTCAAATTTGTAAGTCCAGCGACCATAATAGGTCATTGTCTTTCCTTTAAACAACGAACTATCGCCAGCATTAAACCCAGGATCGTTGACGAGTACCAATACTACTTTTCCTTTTACATCCAATCCTTCATAATCGTTCCAGTTGTATTCTGGCGCCACAACACCATATCCCGCAAACACAACTTCAGCCTTATCCAATGAAACGGCAGAATCGGTTTTATCTGTCCAGATCACATAATCGTCGAAACCTTTTAATGTAAAATTTTCTTTAGCTGAGGTGACTTGCATCGATGGCCCGGCCACCGTAGTAATGCGCACCATCGGCACTTCCTGGAAATAACTGCTTCCATTGCCGGGCTCTAAACCAGCAGCAGAAAACTGTTCTTTTAAATAACTGATCGTCTTCGTCTCACCATCAGAAAAAGGTTTTCTTCCTTCGAATTCATCTGAAGATAAGTGAGCAATATGCATTCCCAAACTATCTGCGCTGAAAGCGGAGAGTCCATCCTGTTCATCTGTCATTGTTTCTTGCTGATTGCAGGAAGCAAATAACAAAACAGAAAAGGCGGTAATTAATAAAGAACGATTCATAAAATTCCTTTTTATAGAAATGAAATGAGGCATAAAATTTTCGAGGCAAATTATATCAACCGCCGATGAAAATTTTATGACGAATTCCATATGGCCAAAAAAAATAAAAATATACACATGAAAGTAAAGTAAAAATTACATTAACCGTAGCGCTTATTGCAAAAGGTAGTTTTGAAAACACAAAAGCCTTCCCGCAATTGCAGAAAGGCTTTTGTGAATTTATAAAAAGAATTATCCCTTATTAGGTTCTAATAATTTAAAGAACTGATCCAGCTGAGGCAGGATCACAATTCTTGTTCTGCGGTTAGAAGCTCTTCCTTCTTTGGTTGTATTATCAGACACGGGATTGTATTCACCGCGACCTGCAGCCGCCATCTTTGCAGGATCAAGTCCATATTCTTTCTGCAAAATCCGAACGACGGATGTCGCACGTTTCACACTGAGATCCCAATTATCCAACACAAGGCCGCCGCCTTTGTATTCCACATTATCCGTATGACCCTCTACCATAAACTCAATATCCGGCTGGTTTTTTAGAACCGTGGCAACCTTACCCAGTACAGTTTTGGCTTGTGCAGTTATGTCGTATTTCGCTGTTTTGAAAAGCAGCTTGTCGGAGATATCAATGTATACAACCCCTTTATCTACTTTGATGTTGATGTCTTCATCGTTCATATTGCCAATAGCACCTTTAAGATTCATCACCAGCGCCATATTGAGTGAATCCTTGTGCGCCATTTGCTGTTGTAATGTTTGAATGTAAGAATCCTTGGCACCGAGGTTTTCCATTGATTTCTTGATGCTTTCAGCTTGTGAACTGGAGATAACAGAAAGATCTTCCAATTGCCTTAACGCCTGCGTATTGTTCTGCTTTAAAAAATCCATCTGTTTGTTGAGGTTGGCAATATCGGTTTCCAAACCACTCTTCTGGCGTTGCAGGTTAGCTTTTTCGTCATTACATGCACTCAGATCACCCTGTGATTGGGTATATTGAGTCTGCAGGGTTGCATAATCGGCCTGGGACTTTTTAAACTTTTTACTGCTTACACAAGAGAATAAAAAAATTGCCGATAATACAGGAAGTACAATTTGTTTTGCATTCATAATGGACTTGTTTTAAATGAATAAAAATAAATAAGCTATGTATCCAGAGTATACGAATATTCACAACGACGTTTAAAAGAGGGCAAAGATAGCCGAACGAAAAAGTTCATTTCCTGAAACTTTGTTAATAATAGTATTCCAAAAACATGCCTGTTTTTAACAGCGGGGAAGCAAAAATACCAACTCGTCGTGTAAATGGCGGCAATAGTCGTCATTTAAGGAGTCGTGCTTTTTGAAGATTGCAAAATCGGCCCAGGGTGTGCGGAATTTGGCCGCTAAAAATCGGCTTGTTACCGAAAAAAATATGACCGCTGCAAAAAAACTTTCAACTTTGCGCAGCAAAATAAAAAACATGGCATCAGGTCGCAAAGCAGCAGTTGGTTTTATATTCATAACCTTACTAATCGATGTGATGGGATGGGGGTTGATCATCCCCGTGATGCCAGACCTTATTGCCCAGTTAAAAAACATTTCCATCAATGAAGCCAGCCCTTATGGTGCATGGCTTTTATCTGTATATGCGGTCATCCAATTTTTGTTTGCTCCTGTTATCGGCAATCTGAGCGATAAGTATGGTCGCAGACCTGTGTTACTGGGTTCATTATTGGGGTTTGGTGTCGATTATCTTTTTCTTGCTTTAGCGCCAACATATGCATGGCTGTTTGTAGGTCGCATCATAGCTGGCATTACGGGTGCCAGCTTCACAACGGCTTCGGCATATATCGCCGATATAAGCACCGAGGAAACCAGGGCAAAAAACTTTGGCCTTGTTGGGGCTGCATTCGGATTAGGATTTGTTATCGGCCCCGCACTAGGCGGGCTGTTAGCAGGCTTAGGTGTTCGAGCGCCTTTTTATGCAGCGGCTGGTCTTTGTTTGTTAAATGCACTATATGGTTATTTTGTATTGCCTGAATCGTTAAGCAAAGAAAATCGGCGTGCATTTCATTGGAAAAGAGCCAACCCTCTCGGGTCGCTGCAATTATTAAAAAGATACCCCGCTATCGGCGGATTAGCGATCTGTTTTTTTCTGATGTACCTGGCAGCACAGGCTGTTCAGGGCAACTGGAGTTTTTTTACGATCTACCGCTTTGACTGGAGCGAAAAAATGGTGGGTATTTCCCTGGCGGTTGTAGGCTTGCTGGTAGGTGCTGTGCAAGGTGGCCTTATAAGATTTGTTAATCCCAGGCTGGGAAATGAAAAGAGTATTTATCTCGGATTGCTTTTATATACGCTCGGGCTGGTTTTATTCGCTTTCGCAACAGAGGGATGGATGATGTTTGCTTTTCTTGTTCCTTATTGCCTGGGTGGTATTGCAGGACCTGCGTTGCAATCTATACTGGCGGGCCATGTACCGCCTAACGAACAAGGAGAATTACAGGGAGCACTGACCAGTCTGATGAGTTTGACAACCATCATCGGTCCACCAGTAATGAATTACTTGTTTTATTTTTTCACAAAGGATAATGCGCCGATACATTTCCCAGGGGTTTCATTCTTGCTTGCCGCTGTATTTATGCTTGCAAGTGTTTTTATCGCCTATTATTTCCTGCAAAAAGAAAAGAAAATTCCGGCGGCAAGAAGCAGTGGTGTATAAGATCACTTAACGGCTTGCTTCAATCCTTGTACTGTTTTCTTTTCACTACCAATAAATATTTTGTCATCAATAATAACTACCGGGCGTTTCAGAAACGTATATTCTTTTAAAATGTAATCGCGGTAATCTTTTTCGGTCAATTGTTTATCTTTTAATCCCAGCTCTTTGTATTTCATCGCCCTCCGGCTGAATAGTGATTCGAACGTTCCTGCCATTTTTTTCATTTCATCCAATTGTTTTGGCGTTATCTTTTCTGTTTTAATGTCCTGCATGTCAAACTTTTTACCAGCGATGCCCGTTTCTTTAATAATAGCTGTACAGGTGCTGCACGTTGATAAGTAATAAACTTTTTTCATCTGTTACGTTTCTTGAGCAAAGATGGATGTTTCATCCAAAAATGAACGAAGCTTTATTGATTGTTAAGATATGACCAAATAACCCCTAAGAGATGGTTGATTTTAGTCTTTTTAAACAACCGGCAGGATTTATTGTTATTTTTGCGTATTAAAAAGTGAGATTATGATCAAGACAGGTAGCCCTATTATCAGTATTTATACAGAAATGACTCCCAACCCGGGAACAATGAAGTTTGTGGCTAACAAGCTGCTTTATCCCGGAAAAAGCATTGACTTTCCCGATGCCGAAAGCGCAAAGCCGTCGCCACTTGCCACCGAGTTATTTGGATTTCCTTTTGTCAAAGCGATATTTATCGCCAGCAACTTTGTAACGCTGACAAAAACAAGTGATACGGAAGATTGGGCTGACGTAATCCCTTCTATCCGCCAATTTCTGAAAGAATACCTGGAGGACGGCAAACCTGTAGTAAACGAGGAGGAAGTTGCTGCCATGAAACAGGAAAGCAGCAATACTGTAGACGCTGATGACGATGATGTGGTAAAACGAATCAAGGAACTATTGGATAATTACGTGCGCCCTGCAGTTGAAATGGATGGTGGCGCTATCCAGTTTAAAAGTTATGAAGATGGCACGGTTAACCTCGCCATGCAGGGAAGTTGTAGCGGATGCCCATCCTCGATGATAACGTTGAAAGCGGGAATTGAAGGTATGATGAAACGAATGATACCTGAGGTAAAGGAAGTCGTGGCGGAAGCGGAGTAAATTTGCACCGGCATTTTGTGACTAATTCGATATTAGGATAAAGCGGCTTGATGCCGTTTTTTTTGTTTCTCAGCAATCTTAGACATCCTAATTTATCCCGGTTCAGACTTTTTCCAGTTTACATTTCTTTCTTTCAAATAGTTTAATACAAAGTCAAAACAGTTTTTGTGTTTGCCAACTAACTCTGGCGGAAATATTCCTTTCTCTGTAAATAAACCTTTTGCAATAAGATTAACAGCTGCTGTACAGGTATAACCTGTTGTACGGGACATGGAAGAGGTTTTGGTTGCCTGATCATAGCGATCCAGCAGGTTATACTCTACCGTTGTTTTCTTTCCATCATTCTCGCCCTTCACTATTACTTTCATGATCGTAAATTCTTCTTCCCCCGGTTCAAGTTTCCATTCGTTGATCAATAGTTGCGAAGTAAATTCCAGCGGTGAAATATCCATGTCTTTGATACGAAGCCGGCTGGTTTCAAAAAAGCCGGCCTGCTTTAAAGCAATGATCAGGTCAATGTGGCCTGGATAACGCAAGGTTTTCTCCTTCATATCCGGAACGTTATTCATTGTGAAGATCAATGAACGCAACCCATCCGTATTAAACGCCTCCAGTTCTCCAATCTCATCAAATTGCATCATTTCTCTTTCACTCAGGGCCGGTTTGGTAACAATGTTTCCATGTTCGATCAGCCGCGCCGGGCGTATATATTCTTCAATCACATCGATCGGAGAAAAAGGTGCTTTGTATTGAAACGGCGGTTTTCTTTCTTTTGGTAAACCTCCTACATAACACTCAAACGCCGATACTTTCATTTCCTCGTTATACCGCCCTATAATGAAATTACTGACTCCGGGGGCTACACCGCAATCCGTAATAACGGTAACGTTTTTAGCTTTAGCCAATTTGCCTAATTGCAAGACATCTTCGGGAAAGAATGAAATATCAACCACATCTTTTCCGGCATTTATAACCGCTTCCAATGTTCTGTATCCCATAAAACCGGGGACGGCCGTAACGACAAGATCGAATGACGCTAACCATTTTTCATATTCCCCAAACGATGAAAGATCGGCAGCCACCGTTTGAATGTTTCGATTTCTGCTAGTTAATTCTTCCAGGTTTCCAGCGCTGAGATCAAAAGAAGTAACGGCGTGATCATTTGACAGATCGAGTGCAATCGCACGTCCTACCATCCCGGCACCTAATACTGCAATGGTCATAAGTATTGTTTAAGGCTCAAATTTACGTTGTTGGTGGAACCTTATAACCAAACCCGCCGATTCATACCTTATTTGATGCACTGGATATTATCTATCGCGTATTTCCTTATTCTGCCAACCGCTTCACGCTTTCCAATGCCTTTGGCCAGGTTTGCTGAAAATAATCTTTGAAGTCACCTGTTACGTCCATGTCAACAGTCAACTCAGTCGTTCCATTTATTTTTTTCAGCGTATAATCTTCATGAGCGCCAGCCCAGGCTTTTACTTTTTCGCTGTTAATATCTTCGATCCCATCTTTCACCTCGCCCAGGTGTTCGATCGACATAAATTCATTGGGCCGGTTTTTGGCGATCTTACTGACCATTCCCTGTCCGGCGCCATCAAGAAATAATACTTTGCTGCCTTCCTTCCAGTCGGTTTCGGCGTGAGAACCTTCTGAGAATACAGCCGTCCATTTGCGGTAGGTATCATCATTCCACAGAACCTCCCATACTTTTTCAGGGATGGCATTAATAACGGTTTTAAAAGTGATCTTTTCCATGACAATCGTTTTTTATTTGAACAGATATTTGAATTTAATGATACAAAATTGTTGACTAAAATTGAATTTAATGCGGTGTAAAAGCGACAATTTCAAGGGTCACATGCGGCCAGTAGTAATACCGGTTCTAAAGCATTTCCGCATTTTCATTTGAAATACGGTTTATTACCAGATGGAAATTATACATAGATGCCCACACGATTTTAAACCAACAAAGGGAATTTATTCTAGGCGAGCTAAGCTTTACCGTCACCATTGATTATACCAATGGCTTGCATTCGACTTCTCTATTCAGTAACTTGACCTTTTTAATACTATCACCATGATCTTCATTTATATTTTTGCCGCACTTATTGCTATTTTTCTTGTGATCGCTGCAGGTATGCCAAAAACATACAATATAGAGAAGTCGGTCGTGATCAGTAGCAATAGATCTATTGTAATGAACAGGGTCGGCAACCTCAATGAATATTCGTTGTGGAATCCATGGCAACAAGCAGATCCTTCTGCTCAGAAAACAATAACTGGCACACCTAATTCTCCCGGCCATAAATATGCCTGGAAAGGAAAAAAAACAGGAATGGGAAGTCTTATACTTACTGGTCTCGACGAAAAACATATTCATTTCGATGTGGAATTTTTGAAACCGTGGAAATCAAAAGCCAAGGATAACTGGCTGTTTGAACAATGGGGAACGGGCGAAACGAAGGTGACCTGGCAAAATAGTGGTGAATTGCCCTGGCCAATGGCAAGATTAATGGGCCCGGTCATTAATAAAAACTTATCGCATCAGTTTGGTATAGGACTTGATAATTTAAAGAAACTATGTGAGGGTTGATTCTCTCTTTTACTCTCTTCTTAAACCGGCGATTCTTCAGAGAACCGTTAATTTTCATGCTAAAAAAGTAGCGTTATCAATAAAGTGACCATGAAATTATTTTGTTTTTTGTTGAGCGCAGTCATTGTCAGCAGTTGTTCCGTCAGTAATAACCCGATGCGTAAAGAGGTGAAGCGTTTGCAAAAAGGCATCACCAGCGAGGATACGAGTTATATATACGCATTGCCCTATGAAGAGGGCAAATCGTACTGTATGATCCAGGGTTACTTTAGCTCTTTTACACATAAAGAAAGAGCTGCACTGGATTTCAAAATGAAACGGGGATCAAAGATCTGTGCTGCCCGGGAAGGCATTGTAATAAGGGTAAAAGAAGATGGCGACCGCGGCGGATTAAAAAGAAAATACCGTGCTTATGGAAATTATGTTATCATTCAGCACAGTGATAGTTCCAGGGCGGGTTACTGGCATCTGCAAAAAGATGGCGCACTTGTCGATGTGGGCGATACCGTCCAAAAAGGACAACCCATAGCCGTAAGCGGAAAGACCGGTTATTCTTTTATGCCGCATCTTCATTTTTTGGTTTGGTCATCGGATTCACGAAGGCAGTGGCGTCAGATAGCTACCAGGTTTGCAACAGCGAAAGGACCGAAATATCTCCGGCCAATGAGAAAATACCGCAAGTCAAAACAATAGTGCTTTATCTTTCGCCTTAAAAATACTTTTTGTCATTACACGAAATATACGAGCAGTTTGTTGACGGAATGAAGCGAACAACCTGGTGGGAATACATTGCCGTATTTGCAGGTATCGCGAGTGTATGGTTTAGCCGCATTGAAAATATTTTGGTTTATCCTGTCGGTCTTATCAGCACCATCATTTATATATGGCTGAGCTTTAAGTATCACTTGCTGGGGGAAGCATCGGTCAATTTTTATTATACAGTCATGAGTTTTTACGGCTGGTTTATTTGGGCCAAAAAAAATCAGCACCAACAACATGCAGTGGTAATCACTTCTTCGTCGGCAAAGGAATGGAAACACCAGTTTCTTTTTTTTGGCTTCTTTTACATCAGCATTTTTATTGCACTTACCTATTTGCAGAGCGGATTTGCTTCGGGTGCTATTCCCTGGGCCGACGCATTGGCTTCCGCAACCGCTTTTACTGGCATGTGGTTAATGGCGAGAAAAAAAGTGGAAAGCTGGTATTGGTGGATCGCAACCAACATCGCATCTATTCCTTTATATTTTGTAAAAGGGCTTGTGTTTACAAGCGTATTTTATTTTGTATTATTTGTAATGGCAATTTTTGGATTAGCTGAATGGAAGAAAAGAGCAGCAAAAACGGCAACCAGTAAATAGTTGCCGTTGATTTTTTAACCCGCACCTTCTTTAACTCACGCTGATCTCCTGGCTCGTTGCCTCCTTTCCGGCCATAACGGGCAGCGTTACCTGCAATACACCCTCTTCATACTTCGCGGAGATCTTCGTAACATCGATGCTGTCGTCAAGCGTAAAAGTTCTCACGAAACCACCGCGGCTGTACTCCCGCATCACCCAGTCAAATTTTGGAAACCCTTCTGGTGGTGTGTAGGAAATCGTCAATTCATTTCCTTTCACACCGAGATTAAAATTTTCTTTGATACGACCCGGTGCGAATACCAGCATTTCAAAGCTCGAATCGGTTTTGTAAACATTAACGGCTGCTCTTTGCATTGACCGGATGAACAGTTGCCGGTTCCTGTTTCCGGAATAGTTGCCTTTTGCGGCACATGACTGATTGTAGTTCATGTTTTTGATTTTAAGTGAAAAATGTAATTATTACTAAATAACATTGACCGAGCAAAAATGTTTTCGCAGCAAGTTTTATAAACCACCGTAGTAAATTGCAGCATGCTGAAAAAGATCGTCGTACTTGGACCGGAAAGCACAGGCAAGAGCACGCTATGTAAACAACTCGCTGAACACTACAAAACATTGTGGTGCCCGGAGTTTGCAAGAGAGTACTTGTTAACAAATGGAATGAAATATTCGTATGAGGACCTGCTTACGATCGCCAGAGGACAATTAACATTGGAAGATAAATATGAGTCTGAAGTCAATAGTCAGATCCCGATAGCTATCGGGACGGAAACCCGGAACATCCTGACTCACGACTCACGATTCACGACCCATTATTCCCTTCTCTTTATCGATACCGATATGTATGTAATGAAAGTTTGGTGTGAATTTGTTTTTGGTAATTGTCATCGTTTTATTCTTGACCAGATCGTGGAAAGAAAATATGATCTCTATCTTTTGTGCGCCGTCGACCTGCCGTGGGTGAAAGATGAATTGCGGGAATACCCTGATCCCGAATCAAGACAGTGCCTTTATTTAATCTATAAGGATCTTATGGTGAATCAAGCGGTACCTTGGGTGGAGGTCAGCGGCAGCCATGAAGAAAGATTACAAAAAGCGATAACGGCTGTTGACAGTTTACAAAAAAAATAAGATGCCCCGCACTATTTCTTTTTCCCTTTTTTCTTCAATCCAATGAGATCCTGCACCTCCGGATCGGGTTGTAAAAAATTCATTTGCTGCATTATTTTTCTCGACCGCGCAGCCATGTAGCGGGATGCAGGTTTTACTTTATATTTTTTGGGGTTGGGCAAACAAGCAGCTATCAATGCCGCTTCCTGCCTGCTAAGATCACTAGCCGGTTTATTAAAATAAATAGTAGCAGCCCGTTCGATTCCAAAAATCCCCACACCCATTTCACTGACGTTAAGATACATTTGCAGAATTCTTTTTTTGCCCCATATCAACTCGATCATGAATGTAAAGTATGTCTCAAAGCCTTTCCTGATCCAGGATCTTCCCTGCCATAAAAAAACGTTTTTTGCTACCTGCTGACTTATGGTGCTTGCACCTCTTACACGACCCGGTTTCTTCTCGTTATACTTCATTGCTTTTTTGATGCTCTTCCAATCGAACCCGCTATGGTCAGCAAACAACTGGTCCTCGGAGGCAATGACCGCCAGTTTCGCATTATAAGAGATTGATGCAGCGGAGATATAATCTCTTTTCAATCCATGGCCGCTTAGCCAACTCACCAATTGCGTAATGGTAACAGGCGGATTTATCCATTTTAATAAAATGATATACACGAATTGTGCAATGAAAAGAATTATAAAAATCTTCTTTGTCCATCGCCATATTTTAGGAAAAAGGCCTTTCGTAGTCATACTGCCCTGCAATATTAAAAATTAAATCCTGCAGTCATCGTTTAAAATGCACGTTTTCGGGGAATATAAAAATCGAGCATCTGCAGTCTGAATTTTTTCCCGATCTTATATTTTTTCCGCTTTAGCGAAATTTTACTCTTCAAATAACCCACAGCCAGCGGTCCATAGCCAATAACCGCTCCCGCCATTAATGATTCTTTAAACTCCGCCTGCTTACTCAGCGTGAGGCCACCAGTAATGAGGGCGACGCCCCCGGTTATCAATAGCAAATTTTTAGCGCTGACTTGAAATGTATTGTGTTGTCTTTTACGAATAATGACTTCTTTTACGGCCTTACGTGGCACCGGGCGGCCACTCACATAGATCGTGTCGTTCATCAGCCGGGTGATCATGCCGTAGTATATACTATCGTTTTGTAAACGCAGGTGAATATTATCTCCTTCTGTATAAATCTTTTTCTTTTTGATTCCTTTTTTTACAAAAAGATATCCTGTCTGTGAAAAGGAAAATAAGGAGGCTAATAATAATATACTGATCACCAGCAGCCGGTTCATGTGTCAAACTTACAATTCAAAGCCGGCTTTAAATTGTTAAAGATGCTAACCTTTATCAGCATAAGCCAGCAAGCCCCAGATCAGTGCAATACCAAAACCAATGAGAATTATTCCATTGAGCCGGTTAATATTATGAATATTGTGAGGGGTGAGGCGATTGCGGATCTTACCGGCCAGCATTACTTTTGCGATATCTGCCGCGAGCACGAATAGAAGGCAGATGGTAAAAATAATTATTCTCTCCCTTACTGTATGGCTTACAAAAGTGGTAGATGTAGTGATCCAGAAAAGAAAAATAGCGGGATTCAACGTATTCATAAAAAAGCCGGAAAGGAAGATTTTTGCATAGTCTCTTTTTCGAAAACGGGTTACGATCTGCTGGCCACGGTCATCAACTTTAATCTTTTTAAAAAATAGGAAATAGATGCCCATTACTATCAGGAACACGCTACCGGCAATTCCTATTTGGGTTCTGTGACTACTGATGCTGCTGAATAATTCGGTAAACACATTACTGATCAGTACAAGCGCAATATCACTGGCTGAAACGCCTAATACAAATGCCATCCCGCCTCTGTGGCCGTTGTTCAGGCTTTGCTTGATAATAGAAAATATAACCGGCCCGACCGCAATGCTCAGTAGAAACCCCACTGTAATTCCTTTGAGAACAGCTTCAACCATAATGAAGAATAGAAATTAGAACTACGAAGTACGTTAATTCGGGGCAGTCTTTTTGGTTGGAAAAAATTTTTAATGGCGCCATGACTGTTGAAAATATTTGTGCCGTTCGATTTTTATTTTTAGCCTGTAAACCGATTTGTCTTTCGATGTCCTGCGGTTTGCTCTATACGCTGCCCGTTTCAAGAAACCTGTTCCAATCATCAAGCATCTTACCCTTCATCACTCTTGGAAACTTGTGCTGGCTTCCTATCTTACCTTTCAGCGTCATGAATTGAAGAAATTTTTGTTCCGGCAATACTTCCAGGAAAACTTCTTTTAATGCACTATCCCGCTCCGTTGCATAATCGTCATTGAGCACCCGCAGGTTCTGATCAATTCGCTTTCTCAGTGCTTCGGCATCCACGTTATCATCGGTTGCTACATACCACTTGTGTGCAAAAAAACTTTGGTAAGGAAACCCAACCACCGTGTATTCGGGGATACTGATATTAAATTCTTCACTTACCAGTTGTATAGCCTTGTTCATATTTTCAACGCCCAGGTGCTCGCCTACCAGGCTCAGATAGTGTTTCGTTCTCCCGGTAATGGCTACTTCGTGCCGTCCGAGATCAACAAACTTTATTGTATCGCCGATTAAGTAACGCCAGGAGCCTGCGTTCGTGCTCATCAACAGCGCATATTCTTTTCCCTCCTCTACTTCATGGATCATTTTCGTCTCGGGACTGTCAATTATCTTTCCGTCTGCGTCGAAATTTTTTTCGTCGAACGGTACAAACTCAAAAAAAATATTGTTGTTCAATATTAACTGCATTCCTTTTGCATGTTCTCTTGTTTTATAGCCAATAAAGCCTTCACTCGATAAATAATTTTCTATATACACGATGGGCTTGCCTAATAGTTTCTCAAATCCTTTTTTATAGGGACCGAATGAAACGCCGCCATGTACAAACACGCCGAAGTTGGGCCATATCTCGTGTATATTTTTTAGCTTATAATGTTCGATCACCATTTCCATGCACATTTGGCACCATGCCGGAACGCCAACGATATAACCAATGTCCCAATCCTTTGCATGTTCTACTATTTCGTTCAATTTTTGATTCCAGTCTTTCATGGCTGCAATACGACCGCCTGGCTTATAAAATGTCTGGAACCAAAAGGGGCGTTTTTTTGCCAAGATTCCGCTCAGATCACCAGCATACCATCCGGCTTCCCCTTTTTGAAGATCAGTGGCGCCACCTAACATCAAAAATCCTTTTGTCAATGCTCTACGGTTGGCGTCTTCATAGCCGAAAACACTAATTAGTTGCCGTATATAATTGATGCTATTACTTCGAAGCAGGTCCTTTGTTACAGGTATATACTTGCTTGCTGCTTCTGATGTGCCGGAGCTCAGTGCATAATATTTAATTTTACCTGGCCAGGTGACATCAGGTACCCCGTCCAGGGTTTTTTTCCACCATTCTTCATATATTTTATTGTAATCGTGTACCGGCACCAGCTCCCGGAATTTTATTTCAGGTTGTTTACTCAGTAAAACATCATCGAAGCGATATTGCTGACCGAATTCTGTGAACCGGGCTTTTTTCAATAGTTTCTTCAATACTTTTATTTGCTGACGCCTTGCATCATTCGGTGGGATGCGCAAGGCATTAGCGATTGCCTTCGGAAGTTTTATATCAATAATATTTGCCATATCTGAAAGCTTCTGTCAGAGTGTTTTTAAAGTTACACATTGTTACTAAAGGCTGCGAATATAGGGCCAACCGCTAACAAGCATCAGACAATGTGCAATCGATCCTTCCTGTTGGCTTCAATTCCATCGTTATTGTCTTATCCTCCTAATTTTTTATAAGATTTCCATATTATTCGCATGTCAAGCGATGCATCATAATCACGGGCATACCAGTAGTCGACGATCTCAAGGCTTTCGGCCGGTAGTTCTTGTTTGACTGTGGCGGGAATCCCATTGCAGGCAATTATAGCTTTGCGAAGAACAGGAAGGTTTTTTCCCATTGTTGAATACCCGATCCACGTCTTTTGCGCAAACAATACAGCAAAACAATTAGCAAAAAATCGTAATGGCTTTCTTATTGCGATCAAATGCACGGGAAAGCTAAGTAAAGCGAATATAGAAAATGCGATATCCTGCAACCGCTTCAACCGGCGGTTATAAGGGTCTGCCAACTGGAAACCATTTTCTTTTGAAACCGCTTGCCCGGCGCTTTTTTTCGAGTCACTACCCACAATGCTGTGACTTCCTGCTGCGTGAATTTTAATCCTTATACCCGTTCCCCATTGCTGAACTGCAGCAATGATATCTTTAAATGCAAGCACGCCTTCGCAAAAAACCGCCTCACGAAAAGGAACGGCCTGCAACAGCATATCAAGCCTGGCCCAATAACCAATCGCGGAAAGATCATTCTCACTTACTGCTACGCGACCAAGCACTTTCTCCTGCATTCCTGCATCTTTCATCACGGCAACAGCCTGTTCAAATTCCGTTGCGGATGCAATGATTAATGTATCCGCATGTTCCTCCTGTTGCGTACTGCTGGACAACACGTTTGTTGCCACTAGAAGCCGCCGGAGAATACCGATCACGATAAACGATAGAATGGCGCCAAATAAAATAATAGCCCGTGAAAAGCGGTAATGCTCGGGTAGCAAAGAATAACCCGCCAATAAAACCACGGTGGCGATCAACGTAGAACGAACAAGTTCCGAACGCTTGTACCACCTGTCGTACAAACCTGCGTAATAGGCAGCGATAAGATACAATGTGGTAAACGCCGGAATAGCAATCCACAGCAAGCGACTGTCGTATTGTACATCGGGGCGGACATACAACCCCCAGAAATTCTTCATTGTCCAAAACGAAAGCAAGATAAGCCCTGCATCGATCAGGGGCAGCCCCACATGTCTTATAAAGCTGCCTACGGCCGACATAACGGCTCTTACCCAGATCGCCAGGTGAATCGAAAAATTAAAAAAACCAGCCGTACTTCCACCGTAATGTTTGCGGACAAAAATGCTCATTGCATTGTAGAACATCCGCACATAGTTCATGCTTGCCCGCCTGGTACTTTCTCCTTTAAAATGAATGATATTGCTTCCTGAAAAATAATAATTCTTGTAAGGTTTGCCGGTTGCGGCGTTTATTGTTTTTTGCATCCGGTAGCTCAGGTCCACGTCTTCTCCATACATAAAAAATATTTCGTCGAAGCCGCCCGTGTTGTCAAGTACCTCTTTCTTTATCATCATAAAAGCACCGGCCAATACATCTACTTCATGATGCCTGTCTTTATCCAGATCCCCCAAATGATATTTTGAAAATATTCGCGAACGGGGAAATAGTCTTGAGAGACCAAAAAGCTTAAACAAAGAAGTAAGAGGAGAAGGAAAGGATCGCTTTGATTCTTTTAAAAATTTTCCGCTACCGTCCAGCATTTTTATTCCAATTGCTCCGGCATCCGTGCTCGTTTCAAAAAAACGAATACATTTTTGAAAGCAATCCTCCGGAACAATGGTATCGGGGTTCAAAAATAAAACGTATTTGCCGCCGGATAATTTCAACCCCTGGTTACAAGCACGGGCAAATCCAACATTTTCGCTGTTGATAATAAAGCGGATACTGGAAAATTTGGGCTGCAGGTATTCGATACTATTGTCTGTGGAGTTGTTATCAATAACAATTATTTCCGACTGCATGCCGGCCGACGCCTTCACTACAGAAAACAAGCACTGCTCCAGGAAGTGCTTGACATTATAATTGACTATAATAATTGATAACTGCAAAAACATGTATTAGCCACGAAGTACGAAGTTTTCAGGAAGAGTTCAAAATACACTATGAACCTGCGAAAATCTCTTTAATCTGTGGTTATCTTTGCGCATGCTTAAAAACACTCTTATCGAAGCTGCAAAAGCTGGTGCCGCGGAAATCGTACGATTTTTTAATACGGATTTTAAAATTACTAATAAAGAAGGCATCAATAACCCTGTAACGGAAGCGGACCATGCTTCTGAAAAAGCAATTTTTTCAACGATCAAAGCAAAATATCCTGAACATTATATTTTAAGTGAAGAAGCGGGGATGCTTGTACAGGATTCCGCTTATAAATGGATCATTGACCCTATAGATGGCACTATCAACTTCGCACATGGCATTCCTTTGAACTGTGTTTCCATTGGCATTGAGCACGAAGGTGAAGTGATAATGGGTTGTGTTTACAACCCTCATCTTAATGAATTATTCTTTGCTGAAAAAAATAAGGGCGCTACCCTTAATGATAAACCTATCCATGTAAGTTCGCAAACGGATGTGGTACAAGCCTGCCTTGTTACTGGCTTTCCGTACACTTATCTCGATATGCCAAACGGACCGCTAGAGATTTTTGAACGCTTTATCCGCAAAGGAGTTCCTGTTCGCCGGCTTGGTTCCGCTGCTATCGATCTTTGTTGGGTGGCGGCGGGAAGATTTGATGGATTTTACGAACATAAATTAGAAGCCTGGGATAGTGCGGCCGGTTTTTTAATAGTGGAAGAAGCTGGTGGAAAAGTTACCGATTTTGATGGAAATAAATATTCGCCATATCAACATCGTATCTTGGCTACGAACGGAAAAATTCATGATGAAATGCTGGCCGTGATCAATAACCAAAAAAGTTTATGAGTGCCGAAAGAACAGAAATAGCAAGCCTGGGTGAATTTGGTCTGATTGAGCATCTAACCAAAAACATTGAACTTCAAAACGCTTCTTCCTTACTAGGCGTAGGGGATGATGCAGCAGTGATTGATCATTTTGGAAAGCAAACTGTCATCACTACTGATCTGCTGATTGAAGGTGTCCACTTTGATTTAATGTATACACCGTTGAAACACCTGGGGTACAAAAGCGTTGTAGTCAATCTCAGTGATATTTATGCAATGAATGCAACGCCTACGCAAATAATAATTGGTTTGGGAATTAGTAATCGTTTCAGTCTTGAAGCGCTGGACGAATTTTATGAAGGTGTTTACGCGGCTTGCGCTACTTATGGTGTTGATCTCGTGGGCGGGGATACAACGTCTTCTCAAAAAGGTTTCATCGTCTCCGTTACTGCTATTGGGGAAGTCGCCCCGGATAAATATGTAAAAAGAAGCGGAGCAAAAAAAGGAGACCTGCTTTGCGTGTCCGGAGATTTGGGAGCGGCTTATGTAGGATTGCTTTTTATGGAACGGGAAAAAAAGATCTTTGTAGACAGCCCCGGCGTGCAGCCCGACCTTGAAGGAGAAGCGTTTGTGATCGGCAAGTTATTAAAACCGGAAGCACGGAAGGATATCATCGATTTTTTTGCAAAATCTGAAATTGTCCCTACGGCCATGATGGATATCAGCGATGGCCTAAGCTCGGAAATTTTGCATATCTGTAAACAAAGCAATCTCGGGTGCGTAGTATACGAAGAAAAAATTCCAATCGCTGACGAAATGAAAACTGCGGCTTATAAATTTGAGATCGACCCTACGGCCTGTGCGCTGAGCGGCGGCGAAGACTATGAACTGTTATTTACGTTGCCGCAGGAAGATTACGACAAGCTTGTTTTGAATGAACAGATCAGCGTGGTGGGATATATGACCGACCCGGAACAAAAAGCGACCATCGTCACGAAAGGCGGAAGCAAATACCCGCTGACTGCACAGGGATGGAATCATTTGAAATAGTCAGAACTATGTTTTAGATTAACGGATTATGAGGAGATCATTGGTTTTTTTATTGGTGATAGGCGTTCTGACCGGTTGTGGCGTTAACAGGTCTTCTTTTTCTCCTGCAAAAAGATATGCTCCGGAAATATTACAAAAAGACTACGCCGTCTACCAGCAAATACTTGAAGAAGCCCACCCCGGTCTTTATTGGTACCAGTCGAAAGACAGCATGGACTATTATTTTAATTGGGGCCGGCAGCGACTAAAAGATTCATTAACGGAAAGCGATTTCAGGAAAGTACTGGCTTACGTCACATCAAAGATCAACTGTGGTCATACTTCAGTCAGGGCCTCCAAACATTATTCGAGGTTCGTTGATACCGCTCGTATCGCCCGCATCTTTCCGCTGAGCCTTAAACTTTGGAATGATACTGCGGTCGTTGCCGCCAATCTTGACCGTCGGGATAGCGTGCTGAAACGAGGCACAATGATCAGGAAAATCAACGGTTGGCCACTTGAAAAAATCGTGGATACCTTATTCAATTATATTTCTACCGACGGCTACAACACCACACACAAATATCAGTCATTAAGTAACCGTGGGTATTTTGGCAGTTTGTATACGTCGATTTTTGGATTTTCGCCAGCTTACGATATCGAATACACAGACAGCACAGGACTTATAAAAAAAATTGCGATAAGAACCTATCGTCCGGTATCCGATACGGCCGGCCGTTCGGCTATACGGGCCATCCGGACAGTGCCGCAACCCTCCCGCAAGGAGAGAAAGAACCTGCGACAAAATTCGGTCCGTTTATTAAAGATTGATGCGGCAGAGCAGGTAGCCATGATGGACCTTAATTCGTTTGGGCGGGGGTATGGATTAAAAGGATTTTTTAAACGTTCATTTAAAGAATTGGAAAGAAGCGGGGTCAGCCATTTGATCATTGATGTCAGAAGTAATGGAGGCGGCAGTGTTACCAACTCGACATTTATCACCCGCTATATCAGCGACCATCCTTTTAAAGTCGGTGATTCGCTTTATGCTATAAAAAAAAGAAAAAAATACAGCCGTTACATAAAAAACGATTTTTTCAATCGTCTTTTCATGACATTTTTTACCCGGCGAAAAGCTGATGGCTTCTATCATTTCCGCTATTTCGAACGAAAGCATTTTAAACCGAAAAAAAGAAACCACTTCGACGGGAAAGTTTATATCCTAACCGGCGGTAACTCTTTTTCTGCTACCACTTTGTTTGCCGGTTCACTTCGCAAGCAGGACAATGTAATGGTGGTGGGCGAAGAAACCGGCGGCGGTGCCTACGGAAACTCGGCGTGGCTGATTCCCGATGTTATATTGCCAAAAACAAAAGTTCGCTTTCGTTTGCCGCTGTTCCGCCTGGTAATAAATAAGGACAGCCCGAAGACTGGACTGGGTGTACAACCTGACGTGGAGGCTAAACCAAGCATTGAAGCGATCAGACGAGGCGCCGATTATAAAGTTGAAAAAGCGATGGAGCTAATAAAAAAGGATAAGGAAAGCCTGCGGCCGCCGGGGCTTATACAATAAAAAAAACAAAATTGGCGATCACTCATTTTCAGTTACTATGTGAAAATCATCCGCATCTTTCCAAAAAGGAAATTTCTCTCTCACAGTGTGCAGATGATCTTTCGTTAAGGTAATAGTGAAAGCATCTTCTTCATATTTTTTATGATATAAAATTTCTCCAAGAGGATCTATTATCATGCTGTCACCGGAATAGGCAATATCGTTTCCGTCCGTTCCAACGCGGTTGACACCGACAACATAGGATTGATTCTCGATCGCTCTCGCTTGCAATAATGCTTTCCAGGCAACATTTCTTTTTTCCGGCCAGTTAGCTACATAGACCAGCAAGTCGTACTCGGGCTCTGCTGTTTGCAACTGTTGTCTTGCCCATACCGGGTACCGGAGATCGTAACATACGAGCAAATTTATTTTCCATCCCTTTACCGACGCTATCAATCTTTTATTTCCGGCGCTAAACTGCTGATCTTCGCCAGCAAATGCAAAACGATGCCGTTTATCATAAATACCGTGTTGACCATTCGGCAACATCCAGACCAGGCGGTTAAAATAGTTATCGTTTTCCTTAACTGTAATACTGCCGGCCAGGATGATCTTTCTTTGTGTTGCAATTCGCTTCATCCATTGTACGGTTTCCCCGCCCATCGTTTCGGCTAATAGCTCTGGCTTCATACTGAAACCAGTATTAAACATTTCAGGAAGTATTACAACTTCGGTTTTCTCTTTTATGCCCATGATCTTTTGTTCCAGCATTGCGAGATTAGCGGCCTTGTTTTCCCAATGAAGATTTGTTTGTATAACCGTAATGATGAGTGTGGACATAATTGATTGTTACAAATTTAAAATTGAGTTCATTTATCGCAGCACCTTGCTGCATACTAATCCCGGTTGTTTACTACCCCTTTCACCAGTTCCAGTTCAAACCCTTTTTGCAATAAGAAATCCATCGTTTTCTTTATCCGGACTAAATATTGTTCATCTTTTAATGAGAAGAATTTATCGTCAGATAATTTTTTTAACGCTGTCCTGTAATCATCTTCCTCTATTTCCTTCAATGCTTTTTTAATGCTGTAATCGCTCACTTGTTTTTGCTTAAGCTCATACTTTATTTTTATTCTTCCCCATTGTTTCATCCGGAACTTTCCGCCCGCAAAAGCAATCGCAAACCGCTCCTCATTCAAGTAATCCTCTTCTATAAGCGATGCTATAAGCTCGTCATGCCCGCTCTTTCGTATACCAAGGCTATAAAGTTTTTCTTTTACCTCGCTGTGACATCGTTCCTGGTAAGCACAATAGTGTTTCAGCTTTTGTAAAGCCTGCTCAGGTGTCAGTTGCTTCTTGTACATCTTCACAAAACTAAAAGAAATACCCCCGCCGGGCAGGGGTATTTGCAAATCGACGAATCCGTTATTTCATATTGCGAATAGCATTCAGGGCAACATCGTGCCTTGTTTTAAGTACATTGGAAATAGTGGCGTATTGTTGCCCTAGTTTAATAACCGAGTTCAACAATACCGCAAATTCCGTATCAGTGGTATTGGATACTCTTTCAGTATTCGTATTTTGTACACTCTTTTCCAGCTGAACGGCAAACGATCTGACCAACCGGCTCTTTTCTTTTACGGTATGAATAGCGACAGGTGACGATACCTGGTCCGCATTTAATAACCGGTCCAACTCATCAAGAGAAACAAGAAAGCTCTGCAGGTGAGTTTTTGCAGCATCGCTGTTAGAATTAGCTGTTCTTTTTATGCTGGCTTCATTGATTCCTTTACCATTTTCCTGTATGCCTTTTTGTTGTACCGGTATTGAGTTGCTCTCTAAGGTTATCATCGTTTCATCAGCAATCACCAGCTTTTGTTCTATTGAAAATAAATAGTCGCCGGCATCGAGGGCCTGAAATTCGAATTCACCATTCTCGTTGGTTTGAACGGTACGCAGAGCTCCCCCGGGGTTTTTACCTCCTTTTACAATAATTCCTCCGATAGGCCCGCCCGGCCTCATAGCGGCCGAGATCACCGCGCCTCCCGGAAGAGCACCGCCCAGCAGCATTTCCGGTACGCCATCATCATCTACATCGCCTCTTGCGAGTGTCAGTGTTTTAATACTGACATTACCTGCCGCTATGCGGTCGTTCTTTATATTTGATTTCGTTTTTATTCTGCGCTCCGATTCTTCTGACTCAGCTGCCGATTCGTCCACAGTAATTGTAAACTGAACCACACCAGGATGATGGCTCAGAGCAACTCCTGATTGGATTTCTTTATTTGTTCCGTTCGAAAATTGACTGGTCACGGACACCTCCGAATTCGCACCGTTAATGATTATCGTGTATTCAGCATTTGTATTGCCTGATGCGTTTCTTTCCTGTTTTTTCTCAGGATCCCAGCCACGCACTACTACTTTTTTATTGCCTTTATCGGAAGTTACTTTCGAATATGCAGTTACATCCCTTGAAGTGCCGTCATTGAAGCCCATGATTATTTTCGTTGCCGGATTTTCACCGTCTCCATTGACATCTGCTCCTATGATAGTGATGGTCTTCGTCCTGATATTGGAACGGGAAGTACTGACGCCGGCCTTTTTCTGCATTTGATCGGATCTTTCCGTGTTGAGTAATAACTCGGCCTGTTGATCGCCTTGCTGTACAATACCCAACAGATCGAGTTTGGAAGCTGCGTGCAGCTCATAACCTTTCCTTATCAGCATAGCTCCGCTGAGTTTTAAAATATATTTTCCATCAGGGGCGTTGGCAAAAAAGAAATCACCGCAAGTTTCAGTATTTGTAGTTGCTACGGTAGCGCCGCTTTCTATATCTATCAGTGAAACAGTGATGCCTGCAATACCATCACAATTATAATCGGCAGTTTCCCCGGTATGTGGAAGGCTATTCCCGGATGAGCTCATGTTGGCTTCATGCATGGGATTATTCCCTGACATTCCCCCGCCTTCGAATAATGGGTTATCTCCCGATTTGTTCTGGCCCTGGTATAAAGGATTAGTATGATCTAATGCATCAGGAATATAAAGCGGGTTTCCCGTCACTTCTATACTGCTATAGAGTGGGTTGTTCTTTACGGAGCCCAGTGAGGATGTAAAACTGGCATTTCCCTGGTCGGCGAATATCAATCCGTAGTCTTTGAGTTTCTTCGTTTTTTCATTCGTAGCGCCTCTTATCCCAATTTTAACGCGGTCCCCAAAATCTCGTTTGGGAGTTTGTCTTGATACATTGACAATGCTTGCATTCGTAACAATGCCAGTATTGCCATCAACAGATCTCCACGATAATCTTCCTGAAATAATGTTGCGGGCAGCAAGATCCCTATATGCTATGTTTTTATTCCCCGGGGAGTTTTCCATTGAACTATTATACGCTGCCGCATCTTCGGGGCAAGCGAATGACAATTCTTCAACGGTTCCGTCCGGGGTAGTAATGGTTTGCAACACAATTCCGCAATTTTCATTTTGCATCATCCGGCCGTTGGATGCCCCGGTTCCTTTCGTATTGATAGCATGGTATTGTCCCGGCGCCGCTATTCTTCCGTTCGTAGCACCTGTGCCTTTTGTATTAATAGCGTGTCGTCGGGTAGTTGCATTTATTCTTTCCTGGATAGCTGCTTCCTCGATTGCAAACGTTTCGTATTTCGCATTGGCGATATGCTTTTTGGATCCGAATGATTTTGTAATTCCCGCACCGACCGTAAATAATCTGACAAGACGATCCTGCTCAACTGCGACATCAACGCCCTGTTGCGGATCATATAACCTTATAGACGATTTTGACTGCAGATAGTCTGTATTAATAAAAAAACGGGTGGAATTATTAACCGGGTATGCCAAGCTTATATTTCCCGAAAAACCGGGAAAAACGCTTTTGCCAGCATTTTCAAAACGATACAACGGCCGAACCGCGCCTGTTTGCCCTATTGATACAGTACCGGGATTATTAATGAACATGCCAGCCTGGATTTCGGTATTCACTATCACCCGATTGCCAAAACGAAAAGAAGGGCCGAACAATAAGTAACTATTTAGCGGGTTTGATTTTGTAACCAGGGCTTGTTGAAATTTCCTGTCAGCAATAAATTGATTCAAAGCGTTATTACTGATCGATCCGGGAATAATGCCGCTTGAAAAACCGAGCCCTATATTTCCGAAATTATAGCGGGTAAAGAGTTTTGTGGCCATGCTGTTTCCCCGGAACAAACCGGATTCCTTATTCCGAAGGCTGAACGAAGCCCCGCTGTTTACACCAAAGGTCCAGTCGTCTTGTTGTGCCTTGCTTGCCGTCTTGTTACTTCTTGATGAATTGTGGTCCTGGGCAGATGCCGATTTATTACTCCTTGAAGAATTATGATCCTGGGCACGGCTTGCAGATTTATTGCTCCGTGAAGAGTTGTGATCCTGCGCCTTGCTTGCCGTCTTGTTACTTCGCGATGAATTATGATCTTGTGCACGATCCTGTGCATGCGTGTGGATAAAGAAAGAAAGCAATAGTATGGTGATACACGGCTTTCGGATGGCGGTGGTCATGGTATTTGGATTTAGGTTTAGAAAAGTACAAATTAGTTTTGCAAAATCCTACACCACATAAAACATCCGTTTTACCCGGGGCATTTACCTAAGAATAATGCACGCCAAAACCAGGCCCGGCAAAAGAAGGCCGCACTGCGACCAAACAGCATCAAAACAGCTAGCCATTTCGCTTTTAAGTATTGGCTGTAAAACAAAAATCAGTAGTTTCGCTCCATTCAATTTTTATTATGAAGTTTATTGTATCATCTTCGTCTTTGTTGAAACAATTGCAGCATATTGCCGGCGTTATTAATGCAAATACGGTATTGCCTATCCTGGAAGATTTTCTTTTTGAAATAGAAAAAAACAAACTGACCGTTGTAGCAACCGACCTGGAAACAGTGATGCGCATACAACTGGATATTGAGGCCAAGGACAACGGCAAAGTTTGTATTCCTGCCAGGATCTTGTTAGACTCATTAAAAAATATTCCTGACCAGCCGTTAACCTTTACAATTGATAAAAACTTTGGGGTGGAGATTACAAGCGACAATGGTAAGTATAAAGTAATGGGCGAAAATCCCGACAATTTTCCAAAGGAGCCCGCCGCTGACGATACTACGTCCTTTACCGTGACCGCATCCGCTTTAATTACCGCCATTAATAAAACGTTGTTTGCTACGAGCAATGATGATCTCCGGCCTGCGATGACCGGTGTGTTTTTTGAGCTTGATAAAAGAGGACTTCAATGTGTAGCTACTGATGCACATCGCCTGGTACGTTACAAAAGAAAAGATGTCAGTTGCCCAAAAAGCGATTCGTTTATTGTTCCCCGTAAGCCGCTTAACCTGTTAAAAGCAGCAGTCCCGTTTAATGAGGATGAGTTGACGGTAAGCTATAACAGTAATCACCTTTTTGTAAAACATGGCACAACGCAAATGAGCTGCCGCCTGATCGATGCCCGCTTTCCGGACTATAAAGTGGTGATCCCTGCTGATAACCCTTACCGGTTAACAGTGAATAAGAGCGATTTTCAAAGCGCTTTACGCCGTGTGAGCATTTTCAGTAATAAGAGCACCAACCAGGTAGCGCTCAACATCAGTGGTAGCGAATTACAGCTGGCAGCACAGGATGTTGATTTTAGCTTTGAAGGAAACGAGAGAATGAAATGCCAGTACAATGGAGAAGACCTGGTTATTGCTTTTAACGCCAAATTCTTAATAGAAATGTTGTCGGCGGCTGACAGCGACGAAGTGAATCTCGAATTATCTACTCCGACAAAAGCAGGTCTTATTAAGCCAACTGACCAGGATGAAAATGAAGAGTTGCTGATGCTGGTGATGCCGTTGATGCTGAATCAATAAACCCACCTTTTAAAGAGGAGTAATACATTTTTAAAATTGATCTCTCTTTATAAAAGAGGGATTTTTTATTTTAAGCATATGAAATTTATTGTTCTCTGCTCGTTTGATAATTATATATCAGCACATATTGCATTAGGGCGGTTGAAGGAGGAGTTTATCAATTGTTATCTGCAGGATGAATATAGCGTTACCATTGATCCGTTCCTGTCCAATGCCATTGGCGGCATCAAGCTAATGGTGGCCGAAACGCAGGCAGAACGGGCAAGAGACATCCTTAACTCATTGGAAGAATAGCTGCTAAACGCTTTCATTATTACTTCGTAACTTTTAGGTACAATTCGTTGCCATATGTGGAATGATATCATTGATTATTTTTCGACGCTGGAGCAAAGACCGATGGAGAGAATGGCGATCCTTGTCGGCGGCCTTCTTTTGTTCTGGATCATTGAAGGAGCTATTCCTTTGTTAACGTTGCAGTATAAAAAAACGAAGCTGAAACATGCGGCGGTTAATTTTGGGTTTACCATTATCCATCTTATCATTCATACGTTCCTTGCCATTCTAATAGTAAAGCTTTCCGATTGGTGCAAAGCCGTGGATTTTGGATTGGTATATTGGTTTGACGCAACTATTTTCGTGACCATTGTAATTGGTGTGCTGGCTTTGGATTTTAGTAGTTGGCTTGTTCATCTTGTTATGCATAAAACACCGGTCTTATGGCGGTTTCACCTGATTCACCACAGTGATAACAATGTCGATGTAACAACCGGTCTTCGCCATCATCCCGGTGACAGTTTGTTGCGTGGTGTTTTTTTTCTTTTGTTGATTTTCGTTTCCGGCGCACCTATGTACAGCGTCATGATCTACCAAACATTGGTGGTGCTTTCCACAGCATTTACACATGCAAATATCAGCCTTCCCAAAAAACTGGATCAGGCTCTCAGCTTTGTCCTGGTTTCGCCCAACATGCATAAGGTTCACCATCACTGGAAACAGCCTTACACGGACAGCAACTACGGCGCTGTATTTTCTTTCTGGGACCGTGTGCTCGGGACCTTTATGAAACTGGATACAAAAGATATCCGATACGGACTTGACCGTTACTATCCGAACGAAAAAGATGAAGACTTTGTTGCCTTGATGAAAAAACCTTTCCAAAAATTGAATAATTAAGCAACCCGGCTTTTATTGATCCGCCGGTACCGGGGTGGCGAATATATTACCGCCGGGTAGAAAGCACGGAAGTGCGAATACAACGTTGAAAAAGAAACCTTCGGAGACACATCATGGATCAATAGAATAAAAATCGCTTTTGAGGACAGCACGATTTATTATTTTGAAATATTCCAGATTGATAACCAGGTTATAATTTTTTATGTTGCAGGGGTGTAGATTTGTTGAATGATAAAGATCGCCATGATACCCGCCCGTTATGCTGCCACCCGGTTTCCTGCCAAGCTTATGCAGCTACTCGGCACCAAGACAGTCATCCGTCATACCTATGATGCCACAGTGGCGACCGGACTGTTTGATGAAGTGATTGTAGTTACAGACAGCGATATTATTTACAATGAAATAATAACCCACGGAGGAAAAGCGGTAATGAGTAAACGATCTCATGAAAGCGGCAGCGACCGTATAGCCGAAGCGATCGCGGATATGGAGGCGGATGTTATTATCAATGTACAGGGTGATGAACCTTTTATTAAAAAAGAACCCTTGCAAAAGCTGGTCCGTTTATTTGACGATCCGGCGGTGCAGGTAGGGTCTTTAATGATAAAGATCGGGGACCATGAGGAGCTGATTAAAAGCAGTGCTGTAAAAGTGGTAGTAAACAAAAATAATGATGCGCTTTATTTTAGCCGCAGTGTGATTCCTTTTGCAGCGAATGCTACTATTGACCCGTCCTATTATTTACATGTGGGTGTATACGGCTTTCGCAAGGAGGCGCTTCTGCGTTTTACAAAATGGCCCGCTGGCAGGCTGGAGCAAACTGAAAAGCTAGAGCAATTGCGCTACCTTGAAAATGATATCGCTATACGGATGGCACTTGTCGATTTTGTAAGCGTAGCGATTGATACGCCTGAGGACCTGGAAAAAGCCGGGAAGCTGTTATAATCCTCACTTAATAAAACTGCACTTTATTCCCCGAACCCTGTGATAGCAATAAGATTATTGCTAGTCACCGCAAACGCGATCCCTGCTTATCTTTACCGTTACATTTTCCGACACCTGCATGCGACTGTTAAAGAAATTGTACCAATATATTATTCACTACCTGCGCACCAGGATTAGTCGCGTACAGTACATCATGGTCGTGGCCACATTGGTAGGCCTTTTTTCCGGACTAACTGCTGTATTACTAAAAACAACTGTTCATCATATTCAGCATTGGATACAGACGATTCCGGTCAGCCGTTTTGCCTACTTGTTATTCCCAATTGCCGGTCTTGTTTTAACCGTATGGGTGGTACACAAATTTTTAGGCGGTCATATCGAAAAAGGCATTGCCATGGTTCTGCGGGCTATTGCCCGTAAATCTTCTTTCATTCCATTGCGTCATACCTACCAGCATATTATCACCAGCTCACTGACTGTTGGCCTTGGTGGATCTGTGGGGTTGGAAGCGCCTATTGTCGCCACCGGTTCTGCTATCGGGTCAAACACAGCCCGCATCAGTGATCTTAACTACCGGGAAAGAACATTACTGATCGCCTGTGGTGCGGCTTCAGGCATTGCGGCCGTTTTCAATGCACCTATAGCCGGTGTAATTTTCGCCATCGAAGTTTTAATGACAGAAACTGTTGTGAGCTATTTTATTCCGCTTATTATCTCATCGGTGGTTGGTGCGCTATGTTCTAAAATCATCCTTGGCGAATCATGGCTTTTTAATTTTGCTTTGCAGGAAAACTTCAACTACAGGAACGTTCCCCACTATATTGTATTGGGCATATTGGCTGGTTTTATTTCGCTCTATTATGCAAGAGCATTTACACGTCTCGAAAAAAAATTACATCACCGAAAAGGGAGTGTCTATTCGAAAGCCATACTCGGGGGCTTCTTATTAATGGCATTATATTTTGTATTTCCACCGTTATTCGGCGAAGGTTATGATAATGTAAAACTGCTGGCCAACGGTATGGCAGGGCTGATCAATAATGACAACAGGATTTTTGCACTACTGGACGAAAATTGGTCGCTGGTACTGGTAGCCGGATGTATTGTGCTTTTAAAACCTTTGGCCGCCGCCATCACTATAGGTAGTGGTGGTAATGGCGGAAACTTTGCTCCCTCCCTTTTTACCGGCGCTTACCTTGGTTTCTTTTTTTCAAAGCTTGTCAACAATATCGGATGGATGAAAATACCCGAAGGAAATTTTAGCCTGGTGGGAATGGCTGGCGTATTGAGTGGCGTGATGTATTGCCCGCTTTCTGCTATCTTTTTAATTGCCGAGATCACCAACGGCTATGAATTGTTTATCCCGCTGATGATCGTTTCATCTCTTTCTTTTTTTATCGTAAAATCATATGAGCCTTATTACATGGAAATAAAGCAGCTGGCGAAAGAAGGGCAGGTATTCACCTACAAAAAAGAAAAAAATATTCTAACCGCCATCCAGCTCCATGAAATGCTACAGGATAAATATGATACGATCAGCATGGATAAGAAACTTCGTGACCTTGTTGAATTAATCAAGCGTAGTGAAAAAAATATTTTTGCTGTTCACGATGAAAAAGGGCGGTTTGCCGGTATCGTCGAATTAAATGATATCAAACAGCAGCTTTTCCGCCCCGATCGTTTTGACGTTGTTTATATTAAATCGCTGTTGAAAAAACCACCGGGTATTCTTTATGAAAATGATGACATGCATACCGTAATGGAGAAGCTGGACATCACGCAAAGCTGGTATTTACCGGTGCTTGACGCAGAAAAAAAATTCATTGGTTTTATTTCGAAGACAAAGGTCTTCAACAAATACCGCGAGATCTTGTCGTCGCAGGGAGATCTTTATGAATAAGGCGGTCGTATTTACGCTTCATGCACTTTCAATTGGTAACGATACGCTTTGTTGATCAACCGCAATGGATCGTTCAATGACTCTGCATACACTTTGATAAAACTTGCGCCGAAATAAAGTATGAAAGAAGAATAGAAAACGAATAACAGGATAAGCACGATAGAGCCGGATGCGCCATATAATGTACCGATATTGCTATTCTTCATCAATAAAGAAAGAAGCGTCTTGCCTGCGGAAAACAAAATACCTGTCAAACAACCACCCGCTAAAACCACTTTCCATGAAGGGCGTCCATCAGCGAGATAGCGGAATAAAACGATGAACCACGCGGTTACGATAATGATGCTGATAATTTCATTTAGCGTGCTTTCAAAAAAACCGGCCCACGCCGGCCATATTTTTTCCAGGTAATTTCCTGCAATCAATTCGAAACCGTCCATAAATATGCCCGCGAGGAATAATATTCCGGCCGCCAGAATAATAGCAAGTGACCTTGCCCTTAACCTGAGATTAAAAAGAATGCCGGGCTTTTCTTTTACGCTAATGTTCCAGATCTGGTTAAGCGAGTTTTTTATCACAGAAAATACGGTGGTGGCTACAAACAAAAGAAATATAAACACCGCGATAGCGATATACCAGTTACTTGCCAGCGTATTGAATCCTCGCGTAGTTTGCCTGATCTGCGCTGCCCCTCCTTTGCCTAGCGTATCTGTAAGCACTTCCATCAGCCCTCTTCCAACCAACCTTTTGCTTAGAAACAAGGTGAAAAGCTGGAACAGTATGATAAGAATCGGTGGAAGTGCAAACGTTGTAAAGAACGCTGTAGCCCCAGCCATTCGCATAGGGTCATTTGCTTTTATTTCTTTAAAAGCAAGCTTCAGCAAGCGCCACAAAGATAAAAGCCAGTTTTCACCCCGTTTTTTTGTTTGTAAAGACATAAGCAAGTCCTGTTTGTCAACGTCATCCCAAATGTACTGTTTGCTTCATCAAGAGAACCAACACTTCTTTGCGGAAATTTTCTTTATTAAGGAATCCAAAATAATGCCCTTATTTAATGCCAGTTATTCAGATCCTGGCATGGTACTTCTTTGATTATCTTTTACTACCTTTCTTTTATGAATGTGAAATTGAAGCCGGAAAAATATTTACGCTACCTGTACCTGCCAAATCTTTTCGGCACTAACCGCACCAAGGAGATCCTTCATGTAAATCCTACTGTCATTCCTTTTCGGGAAGAAGCAAAAGAGGTTGCGGCTTTTCTGTATGACTATGATGCGCTATCTGTTTCGGAAAAAAAGTTAGCGGCAATAGAAGAGGCTTTTGCGTTCAGGGATACCAATCGCATTTCGTGGGTAAATATAGATGGCCTGCGCAAAAAAGACGTGGAATCTATTTGTAATTATTATGGCATCCATTCACTGATCATTGAAGATATATTAAGCGTGGACCAGCGTCCGAAGATGGACGAGGTTGAGGGCGTTTTGTTCTGCCTGCTGAATATGCTTTATTTCAATGCGAAGAAAAAAACAGTCGAAACAGAGCAAATAAGCATTCTACTCGGCAAGGACTTCGTTATTACATTCCAGGAAGATGCCAGCCGGGATGCCTTCGATCCTATACGCAGCAAATTAAAGATCGCAAAAAGTCAGGTACGGCAACGGACCGCTGATTACATGTTGTATTCAATGCTTGATCTTATTGTCGATAATTATTTTTTAGTCATGGAATCGCTGGGAGAACAGATCGAAGCCCTTGAAGAAGAGGTGGTCAGGCGCAGCAACACCAAATCTCTTGCCCGCATCAACCAACTGAGAAAAGAACTGATCGTTTTAAAAAGAAATATCGCACCGGTGCGGGACCTTGTTGGCAATATCATTCGAAGTGAAAGCGAGTTGCTGGACGACCGCACGACCAAATATTTTAAAGACGTTTATGATCATATCATTCAGGCATTTGACCTGAGTGAAAACTACCGCGATATAATGATGAGTATGCAGGACCTCTATGTGAGCAATGTAAACCTTCGTTTAAACGAAGTGATGAAAGTGATGACAATTGTTACCTGCCTACTTGCTCCCGCAACCGTTGTAGGCGGCATTTTCGGAATGAATTTCGATGTAATCCCTTATGCGCATCATGAGTGGGGTTTCTATTTTGCGGTTAGTATCATGCTGATCGTCCCGCTAATTATGCTCTATATTTTTAAGAAACGGGGTTGGTTTTGATCCCGCAGGCACCCACTACTAACTCATAGGCTGGTTTTCCTTTTATACACCGGCACCGTACTGCATGGTTCCCCATACATAATACTCTTCGCTACAGGCCGCAATATTTTTGTAAGCTCCATGTAAACAAAATCACCGACTGGAATTTCACCACATCCTTTTATCACTACGCGTTGATCAGCGTAATCATTAATATTGATCTTTGAAATGTTCTTAAGGAAAAGCTGACGCTTTAGTTCCCGTTCATCGCCCATTACTATTTCCCTGGCGACCGGCTGCATGTTCGACGCAACGAGCATATACGCCCAAACGGGAATTACTGCATCTGCACTACATGTAACCGCCACATTCTTATCGCGGTATTGTTCCCAATTCATAGTCTTTAAGGCCTCACGAAAATCCTTTTCTTTCAATATTAGTCCCATGAACAAATGATCCTTCATATCGAAGACGGCCGTTTCACCTGTAGGAACATGAGCCGCAGGATCCAGCGTGATAATTCCGCTTTCCGCCACTTTATTTACAAATTCTTCCGCCATACCTCTGCTTTCTTTTTGTACAAATATAACACGTCAGCCCTACGGGTTGTTTGAATCGGCCGCAAAACAAAAGTCCCGCCGGCGGCAGGACAATTATTGTTGGTTTTGGTTTGCAACGAGATTAATATATTTTACTTCGGTTATCGTTTATATCTGCGGCTTCCATTAGTACCTGTTGCGGGTACGTTCCTCTCATTTTCGCCTGCTCATATCTTGATTTTCTTTGTTCGGCAACATTTGCATCGGCTACCGCAGTTGCTGTTACATTATTTACCTTCACGACATATACGCCACTTGTACCTTCAATAGCCTGCGGTACTAATTTTCCCTTATTAGAAGCATTGAAGGCCGCGCCAATTACTTTTGGCTCCGACGAAACAATAGTTGATTGAGAGCCTGACATGCGCAAACTATCCACCGACTCGATTGTCTTTCCACCCAGAGCAGCTGATGCTGCTTCAAGCGTGGTGACGGCTCCGATCTTTTTCTGTATTTGTTCTGCTTTTTTGTGATTGCGCAACAACGGCTCTACCATCATCCTGGCTTTCGCAACACTTTGCGTTCCTTTCTCATTCACTTCCGTTACCACTGCTACTACATAATTTTCACCCACTCTCTCCGGTTGCAACACATCGCCAAGATCGGCTTCATAAATGCTTTTTACAAAAGCTCTTGATGCTCCAAGACCCATAACCTGGAAATCATTGGGTTTTATTTCCTGGGCAAAGGCCTTATTAATTCCTTTCGCCTTCAATTTTTCAGCGTTAGCATCAAATGATTTTTGATCGCGGTTGTTGCCGGCAAACAGAGTGGCTTCATTACTGGCATTTGCATCTGTTTCCTGGCTCGCTTCTATCGGCTGTGCGAGGTAAGCGATCTTATAGGCCGAAGAGCTTCCTTTTTGAGAAAGGATTTCGATATAGTGATAACCGAATTCTGTTTTTACTACACCCTTTGCACCTACCGGGTTGCCAAATATGAAGTCGTTAAACTCAGGAACCATTCCTCCAGATGTAACATTATCATAAATACCGCCCTTAAACTTTCCCCGTTGCGGGTTTTCGGCTTCCGGATCGTCATCAGATAGCATTACCAAACTATCAAACTTAGACCCGCTGTTTAAAGCTGTTTGAATACTGTCGATCAGTTTTTTCGCTGATGCTGTATCCCTGACCTGCATCGACTGGCCGGTTTGAGGATCAGGTTTGGTTGTGGCAACAAGAATATGACGAACTTTCACGGTATCGGGTTGAGTTCTTGACGCAACCAGTTTCGCCAGCGAGAAAGAACCACCATCGAGATAGGGGCCATACACCGTACCTACGGGAATTTGAAAGATAGAATCCTTAGCGGCAATCTGGATATTTTTACCATTGATAAACCCGTTATAGTAGTTTCTTACCCCCTGCGCTTCGAGATATTGTTGTACATCATTTGTGGTGTCAAATCCAGCTTTTAAGCCAACCAATCTTTCGTGGGTTGCAGCAGTGTCAGCGGCTGTGGGCAATGCACTGAACGATACATAAGAAATGCCACGTGTCTCTTCCTGCTTAAACTCTTCTTTGTGCTTGCTGATATAATCTGCTATTTCTTTGTCGGTTATCTTAACTGCGCTGTCAGGAATGCTTGTGTAAAAATCCCTGACCAACGAAATACTTGCCAATTGACTATTATCGGCATTTTGTTTTTCAATGAGCCATTTTGGAAAATTGGAGCTGTTGGTAAGTAGCGAATTGTATTTTTCATTCATTCTCATAAACTCCAGCTGCTCTATATAACTATTGAATTGTTCCTTTTGCTCGGGCGACGTTTGTTTGCTTTTCAGCATCTGGTCGATTTGCTGTTTGGCAAGTTGGGCATTGTATACACCGGTTTGGGGATCGGTAAATTGTTGCTTAAGATCTTGTGGCGCATTTTCACCATATAGTATATCTCCCATTTCTTTATTGCCAATTTGCATTCCCAGTTTATCCAACTCGGATGACATTACAATGCGGCCCAATTCCTGGCTCCATGCGCCTTCTATCGCCTGCTGCCGTGTGCCGGCACCGGAGGGGTAACCCTGCTGTTGCATCATTGCTTCCTGCTGGTCGATCTTTTTATTAAACGCAATTACATTGATTTCTTTTCCATTGATTGTACCAACAGTTGTGGTTCCGCCTCCCTGGAACAAACTTCCACCATTTTCGAAAGCAAGCATAACGACGAAAGTAAGCAAGGCGATGGCGATGATCACGGCCATTAACTTTGCATACTTTTCCTGGATCTTTTGAATAACTGACATAATGAGATGTAGGGTTTAAAAAGGGATGGCAAAAATAGGGGAATTATAGATATTAACAAACTGTGGAAAAGCTCCAAAAGCCTTGAAAAATGAGGGTTTGGCGGGCTGATTCAATATTTAATCGTTTTCATCCTTGCTCATTTCCCACTCACCCCGCAAAAGTTGCTCTAAATCATTTCCTCCCATTTCAATAACATCAATTACCATTTCCCAATTACCGGAGAATTTCCGGGTTTTTGAATCGTACGGGCCCTCATAGTGTATTTCGGGATGTACCTGTTCCCTGTAATAAACAGTGTCTCTTTTTCGTCAACATCATACCGAAATGGGTATTGCTTTCTAAGGCTTATAAAAGTTCCTTGTATATAGTCAGTTTATGGACGCCGGGTTATAATTTTCACCATGCCCCGCATAATCAACACTTTTTTCTTTAAACTGCCCTTCCTCATTATCTTCCATAAATGAAGTCCCCTGTACCTCGTCTTCTCCATATTCCCGGCCCAACGTAAAAACTCCTTTCCATCGGCTGTGAACTTCAGGTTCCATATCACTTTTTTTTAGGATGAACGAGTTTCATTTCCTTTATTAAATGACTGGCACCAGCATATTTATCTATTATAAATAATATATAACGAATGTCTACCATAATATTGCGGCATATAGTCGGGTCATAATTAATGTCGCTCATGGTTCCCTCCCAAACCCGGTCAAAGTTGAGGCCTACCAGGTTGCCATACGCATCAAGGGCGGGGCTTCCCGAGTTTCCACCCGTGGTGTGGTTGGCGGCAATAAAGCAAACCGGCATTTTTCCTTTCTTACCATATTGGCCGTAGTCCTTTTTCTCATATAGTTCCCGCAGTCTCTCCGGAACATCGAATTCATAATCGCCGGGTTTATATTTTTCCAGTACCCCGTCGAGGTAGCTGTAATAATCATACTTCACTGCGTCTTTTGCATGGTATCCCTTTACATTACCATAGGTAACACGAAGGGTACTGTTGGCATCGGGATAAAACTTCTTTTCTTTCATTACCTCCATCTGCGCTTGCATGTAGCGCCGTTGCAATTGATTAATTCGATTTTGAATCTCATTAAGCCGGGGCGTTATTTTGCCGTTATATATTTTCACCATGTCCCTGTAAAGTAAAACCGCGGAATCTTTTTTAATGGCATCGATTGCTATGTTTGGATCAGCAGACAGCCGGTTGCTTTTATACAATTTATCCTGGTAGGCAAGTCCGGAAATACTATAGCAAAGAGCTTCGAGGGTGGTGACACCGGGATCGTGTGTATTATTGTCTGTCCACCCCTTTTGAGCAAGACTGGAAACGTATTGTGCTGGCTGATCATTGATGTAGATTTCCATCAGGTTGCGAAACAGCAGGCGATCAACATCCGGGTTGTATTCGTTATATATATCAGCAAGTTGCTCTTTTACTTTTGGTAATTGTTCCGCATATCCTTTATCACCGTTCTTTTCAAATGCCTGGACCAATGAATTCAATTGCGATGCAATAGTCAGCAATTCTAATTTGCTGGTAATCTCCAGGTAATAATCCCGTGCCAATGCAAATGGCTTAAATTCTGTATAAGCACTTTGCAGGTCATTTAACAGCGCTCCATAATTTGTTTTCCATTGCGGATTGGTGTTTACTCTTTTTTGAAATTCCGTCTCATATTTTTTCTTTTTGTCAACAGCGTTCGTTCTTGTCAATCCCAATATTTCCCCCTGCCATTTTTTCCACGCATTACTGATCCCTGCATATTTAGCCGCATATTGAATCTTTATTTGTTCATCCTTGCGCATGAACTCATCAATAACTGTCAGCGCCTTGTTACGGATCGCAATTTTTGCCGGATCATTTGTTGTCACGATTTGTTCTACCGCTACGGCTGGCAAGTACTCCATCGTCCTGCCGGGAAAACCTAATACCATGGTAAAGTCATTTTCCGCAACACCATCCAGGGAAATCGATAATGCTTTCTTAGGAGTGTAGGGAATATTTTCGGCGGAGTAGGCAGCCGGCTTATTATCCTTTCCAGCGTAAATCCGGAACAGGGAAAAATCAGCGGTATGACGTGGCCACATCCAGTTGTCCGTGTCTTTTCCAAAATTTCCTATTGACGACGGCGGCGCGCCAACCAGGCGTACATCATTATAGGTTTCAGTAACAAACAAAAAATATTGATTGCCTTCAAAAAAAGCTCTTACAAAAGAAGATTGATACCTTTCTTTCTTCACATTATTTTTCAATTCATTGCTGTTCTTATCGATAATTGACTGTCTTTCGCTTTCGTTCATCCCTTCATTTACACCGGTTAATACCTGTTTGCTTACATCCTCTATTCTTGCTATGAATGTTACAAACAGTTTAGGATTTGGCAGCTCGTCAGCATTATTCTTTGCCCAAAATCCGTCTTTGATATAGTTGCGATCTAAGGTCGAATGATTTTGAATGACATCGAAACCACAATGATGATTGGTTAATACCAGGCCGTTTGAAGAGATCACCTCGCCGGTGCAAAAGCCACCGAAGCTTACAATACCGTCTTTCAGGCTTCCTTTATTTATATCATATATATCTTTTGCACTGATCTTCATCCCCATACTCTTCATCTGCTTTTCGTTCAGCTTTTCAAGTAGCATGGGCAACCACATTCCCTCGTCGGCTTTCACCACTAATCCTATCATCAACAAAAAAGCGACTAAAGACTGTTTTAAATATTTCATACAGAAAACTTTTATACTTATAAAATTAAACGATTTTAGAAATAGTAGCTCTGTCCGGACGTGCGCAGTGTATCAATAAACGTCTGCCATATATTTTTAGTTTATCATTTGTTCAGCCATTTTCCACGCCGACCGATATATTTTTAGTCCCAAGACTATGTTAATATATGTTATTCGTTGTTGATAAGGCCGTGTGGAACGTTAGTATGAAATATAATTATTGGGAACAAACTTTCCGGCTGTGTCAAAAAAATCTCACATCCGGTGCGTTTGGCAACTTGTTCTATCATAATTCACAATTCTATTTAAATAAAAGACCAACTCTTTATTCACTACATTGTTCTAACAATATGGTGGAAACCCTATGCCGATGCAGTGGCAGCAACAAAACAACATGTGAATTACCCGGAAAAATTGTGGATTCTGGAAAAACAATAATTTTGGAAAACTAATTATCCCCGAATTCACAGTCATAATAATAATAGCTTTTTTTTTAAATATTGTATTAATACATTTATTATAATACAAAAGAGAATGTGGAAATTGTTTTTGAAAAATTGGAAAAGCTGGTGGAATATTGCTCCCTCATTCTTCAGTTCCGCTTAGAAAATTAAATTTGAATTATGAACACAGAAACTCTTGCAGCCGCCAAAGCCAATGTTGACAACAGGGGATTTCTCGATATCGATCTTGATCCTACGCTGGACCTTTTTGCCGAAATAGAGCGATTAAAAAAAGAAAAGAATGCAGTAGTGCTGGCCCATTACTACCAGGAACCTGATATCCAGGATGTGGCCGATTACATCGGTGATAGTTTGGGACTTGCACAACAGGCGGAGAAAACAACTGCGGATATGATTGTTTTTGCGGGTGTGCATTTCATGGCCGAGACGGCTAAAATTTTGAATCCCTCAAAAAAAGTAGTTATTCCCGATCTTA
>WUUC01079656.1_pt1 | contig 74062 bp, 57 predicted proteins | sample 6278441 | NCBI WGS metagenome assembly WUUC01 (sample SAMN13675441, study PRJNA597444) | soil metagenome | isolation source: soil | place: USA: Washington | collected 2017-10
AATAATTAGCTTTACAAATATCAGATAAAAAAGTTCATGGCAAATCCTAACCTGGATAGTGATAAACAGCATTTGACGGCAGCAGAAAAGGAATTTGAAAACAATATCCGGCCTGCACATATTAGCGAATTTTCAGGGCAGCCACAGCTCATCGAGAACCTGCAAATATTTATAAAGGCCGCCAAGATGCGGGGTGAAGCACTGGATCACGTATTATTTCATGGCCCTCCCGGCCTGGGAAAGACAACGCTGTCGAGGATCGTAGCGAATGAATTGGGCGTGAATATTAAAGAAACCTCGGGTCCTGTTATTGAAAAACCCGGTGACCTTGCAGGACTTCTCACCAACCTGGAGGCAAACGATGTATTGTTCATCGATGAAATTCACCGGCTCAGCACCGTAGTCGAAGAATACTTATATGCGGCCATGGAAGACTATCGTATCGACATTATGATAGATAGCGGCCCCAATGCAAGAAGCATCCAGCTTACATTAAATCCCTTTACACTGATTGGTGCTACTACAAGAAGCGGCTTATTAACGGCGCCATTGCTGTCACGCTTTGCCATTAAATCGCGACTGGAATATTACAATTCCGACACCTTAAATAAAATTATTCAGCGGTCCTCTAATATTTTAGGAACAAAAATTTCGAAAGAGGCCGTTGCCGAAATTGGCCGTCGGAGCCGCGGCACTCCGCGGATCGCTAATGGTTTATTGCGAAGAGTGCGGGATTTTGCCCAGGTATTGAATGATGGTGAAATCGATTTGGGCATTACTCAACATGCTTTGAAAGCGTTGAACGTTGATGAATACGGATTGGATGATATGGACAACCGGATACTCCTGGCCATTATTGAAAAATTCAAAGGTGGGCCCGTCGGTCTTACTACGATTGCTACAGCAGTCGGCGAAGAGGCCGGAACTATAGAAGAAGTCTATGAGCCATTTTTAATACAGGAAGGGTTTATGCAACGTACGCCCAGGGGAAGGGAAGTAACGGCGAAAGCATACCAGCATTTAGGAAAAATAAATCCCGGTGCAGGTTTGGCAGGGTCGTTATTTTCCTGAACATCCACAATCGAAAAAAATAAAAGGGATTGAGTATATCTTCTCAATCCCAAAATCTTATATCCGGTAGCTAGCGGGACCCGGTTCAGGCAATTTACTGTACTACCAGTCTGAATCCATTTCCATGGATATTCACGATCTCTATTTTCGGATCGTCTTTCAGGTACTTTCTTAATTTGGCAATATACACATCCATGCTGCGTCCATTGAAATAGGTATCGCTACCCCAGATCTTTTTCAGTGCCTGGTCTCTCGGCAACAGGTCATTAAGATGTTCTGCCAGCATTTTCAACAACTCGTTTTCTTTTGGCGATAGCGTTTGTGTGATGCCGTTATGTGTTAGCTGGCGAAGCTTTGGATTAAAATGATAGCTGGCCAGGTCAAACTCTTTATTCTCGCTTTCCTTATTTATTTCTTCGTTCCGTTTCAGGATCGCTTTTATTTTCAGCATCAATACTTCACTGTCAAAAGGCTTGGTGATATAATCATCTGCGCCCAACTTATAGCCTTGTATGATATCGTCCTTCATGGTTTTTGCGCTCAGGAAAAAAAGAGGAATATCAGGATCTACGTCTCTTATTTCTTCGGCCAGTGTGAAGCCGTCCATGTTAGGCATCATCACATCCAGCAGGCAAAGCTCGTACTTCTCCCGTTGAAAAGCAGCCAGGCCAAGCCGGCCATCTCTTTCCAGGGTAACATCATAATCATTCAATTCAAGATAATTCTTCAGCACACTTCCTAAGTTCGGATCATCTTCGCACAACAAAATTTTGGGTTTCTTTCCTTCCATGGTTAATATTTTATAGTTGTTAGACGTACAAATAAAATTAAATCATTTACCAAACATGGCCGCAGTTAAATAATATTTTGTTAAGAGTCCCTTTTTAGGAGCTATTGACAGCGATTTTTTAAATTTACCGTTTAATTATTGAATATGGCAATGCATATAACACGGGATAACCGGTTGAAAAAATTGATCGTGATAGGCGACCGGCTTCTTATTAAGCTCACTAAGCCCAATGAACAAACAGCAAGTGGCCTTTACTTACCGCATGGTATACAGGAAAAAGAAAAAGTGCAACAGGGCTATGTTATTAAAACCGGCCCAGGCTATGCCATTCCAATGCCGGTAGAAGATGAAGCCTGGAAAGGAGAAGAAGAACGGGTCAAATACGTTCCGTTACAGGCAAAAGAAGGGGATCTTGCTATTTTCCTTCTTAGTGGCGCTACAGAAGTAATGTATGAGGGTGACAAATACTTTATCGTGCCGCAGGGTGCAGTATTGCTGCTGGAAAGAGAAGAAGACTTATAGCGTATTTTGCTTCGCAATTCATCTCTTTACTCTAACTTCCGATCAAATTACAGATATGGCAGACCATGCAAAATTTCTTGAAGTTGTTAAGGCGGGTTATTCATTTAAAGGAGAAAGCTTTAAGATCGGGTGTGCCATGCTCGATGGTGAAGTAGTAAGCGGAGCGGATGTATCGATACCTTTTAAAACGTTGAATCGCCATGGCCTGATAGCCGGTGCGACGGGGACGGGTAAAACAAAAACACTACAGGTGCTCGCGGAAGGATTGAGTGACGCAAGTATTCCGGTATTGCTAATGGATATAAAAGGCGACCTCTGTGGTATTGCCAAGGAAGGAACGGTGAACGACAAAATAAAAGAACGGTATCAAAAATTAAACCTGGAATACAAGCCCTCCGCCTACCCGGTTGACCTGCTGACATTGAGTAACGAGCCGGGTGCAAGGCTCCGGGCAACAGTAAGTGAATTTGGGCCAGTGCTGTTGTCTAAAATATTAGGCTTGAATGATACGCAGGGTGGATTTGTGGCCATGGTATTTAAATATTGCGACGATAATAAATTGCCCCTGCTCGATCTCAAAGATTTTATAAAAGTGCTGCAATATGTAAGCAACGAAGGAAAAGCAGAACTGGAAAAAATCTATGGCAAGATTTCTACCACATCGACGGGGACGATATTACGAAAAGTGATTGAATTGCAGCAGCAGGGTGCCGATATTTTTTTCGGAGAAAAAAGCTTTGAAGTAGATGACCTTATGCGCATCAGCGATGATGGCCGCGGTATGATCTCGATTGTGCGTGTGACCGATCTGCAGGACAGGCCCAAGCTTTTTTCAACATTTATGCTGCAGTTGCTGGCCGAACTTTATGCATCATGTCCCGAAGAAGGTGATCTTGATAAGCCGAAACTGGTTATGTTCATTGACGAGGCGCATCTTATTTTCCAGGAAGCCAATGATGCATTGTTGCAGCAGATAGAGACGATCATCAAATTGATCCGCTCCAAAGGCATCGGCATTTATTTTTGTACACAAAACCCCATGGATGTTCCCGCACCGGTGTTAGCGCAATTAGGATTAAAAATACAGCATGCTTTGAGAGCATTTACTGCTGCCGATAGAAAAGTGATCAAACAAACCGCTGAGAATTATCCCGAAACGACCTATTACAAAACAGAAGACCTGATCACACAATTAGGCATTGGCGAAGCATTGATTACGATATTAAATGAAAAAGGAATTCCTACACCGCTCGTGCATTGCATGCTGGGTTCACCGCGCAGTCGCATGGATATTCTTACTGCCGGGGAAATCATTGCTGTTGTAACGAAATCAAAAATTGCTGCGAAATACAACCAGGTCATCGATAGCGAGAGTGCTCATGAAATATTGACCGAAAAATTAAATGAAGCAGCCGAAAAAACCGAAGCGCTAAAAAGACAGGAGAAGGAAGAGAAACAAACAAGAACGACAACTAAGAAAGAGAAGGGTTTTTTCGATGATCCTGTGGTAAAAAGTATGACACGTACTGCAGGTAACACAATTGTGCGATCCTTATTAGGTGCACTGGGATTAGGAGGCAGAAGCAGAAAGAAGAGTTTGTTTTAAAATTGAAGGGATTAGCTTTCGCCTACAATTAGTATTCAATAGCTGCTGATCAAACCACCCCCATCCATTTTAATTTTATTTTCAGCCTGGAGAAACTCAATTACTTTCCATGCCTTTTCTTTTTTTATGCCGTTTAGTTTTGACATAAGGTTTTTAATATGCAGCGGTTGCGCTTTTACAATATTCAAAATGCCTTTATGAATGACTTCAAATTCTTCTTTACTTAATGTAATGGCCTTTTGCCGGAGGCAATTGTCACATATACCGCATGGGCTAAGCGCATCGTCACCAAAATAAGACCCTATGATCCGGCTCCGGCATTTCATTTCTTCCTTTATATAGCTGGTCATATCTTTAATTCGCTGCTGAAACCTCTGCTTCCGAAGGTTATATGCAGCCATGTCAATAACCAGGTCGCCTGCTTTAACACGATTGCGCAATAAGAATAATTGCGGTGACTCCTTGCGTGGAAGATAGTCGATGATCCGGGCATTGTTCAATTCCGCTAACAATTTCTTTACGTCATCGATATCCTTTTTCACTAATTGAGCGATCATTATTTCCGAAATGAACGAAGGATGATCGAAAATGCCTTCATAAGCACGCAACAATGCCTTGATGACCGGTTCGAGTTTTGGATTCTCTTCTTCAAACCTGTATAAATAATCTTTTGTTACCGTAAACTGAATTGTACCCGGTCGAAACACTTGCTCGTTAAATCCTAACCAACCTTCCTGCTCAAGTGCTTTCAGGGAATAAAGTGCAGTATGACTATCAAGTTTAAATTTTTTAATAAAGTCGGTTATATCAAAGTCATAGTATTGACCGTCGTTCGCACCCGTGGGTAGTTGAAGATAATTAACAACAGCTTCGTACACGTTCCGGATGGTTTGCAGCGATGGAAAACGGACAGCAACCATTTCGCCTAATTCTGTAAGATCCTTTTCATCATATAGCAAAACAGCATAGGATTTTTTTCCGTCGCGACCAGCACGACCCGCTTCCTGGTAATAGTTTTCAAGGCAGTCGGGCACATCGGCATGTACAACCGAACGCACATCCGGCTTGTCAATTCCCATTCCAAAAGCGTTGGTGCAAACGATCACCCTGGTTTTATTGTCGATCCAGGCTTCCTGTTTCCGGCTTCGTTCTTCCTGCGTCAACCCTGCATGGTAATAGTCGCTTGAAATATTCTGTAAATGGAGTAACTCGCTAATTTCTTTTGTCCGCTTCCGGCTCTTACAATAAACGATAGCGGTTCCTGGAACTTTCGTTAATATCTCAATGATCTTGGTGATCTTAGAATCTATAGGAAACGCACTGTAAGATAAATTGACTCTTTCAAATGACTGACGAAAAATAGTTTGTTTGCTGAACTGTAGTTTTTCGCAGATATCATTTTGTACATGCTGCGTAGCTGAGGCGGTGAGTGCTAGTACCGGCACACCCGGCAACTCTTCTCTTAACGCTGCGATCCGTAAATAGGGTGGGCGAAAATCATACCCCCATTGCGAGATGCAATGAGCTTCATCTACAGCGATCAATTCAATGCCCATGCCCGGCAAATATTCTTTGAATAAAGAGGTTTCTAATCGTTCAGGAGAAACGTATAAAAATTTGCAATTGCTTTCTGTAACGACTTTTAACGTGTTGATCACTTCTTTATAGCTCATGCCGGAGTAAATGGCGTACGCCGTGATATTTTTTTTGCGCAAACCTTCTACCTGGTCCTTCATCAGTGCGATCAAAGGAGAAATGACAAGACATGTTCCATTTGTTGCCATTGCCGGCACCTGGTAGCAAAGCGATTTGCCTCCGCCCGTAGGCATCAATGCCAGGGTGTCGGTTCCATTCAATACAGAATGGATGACATCTTCCTGTAAAGGCCGAAAAGCATCAAAGCCCCAATATTGTTGTAATATTTTGTGTATGGCAACCAAGAATATAAAGGTGTTGAGAATTGAAGATAGGAAAGAATGGCCTCCTTCTAATGTCGGCTTATTCCACTTTTTTTACAAACAATCTTCCTGAATTAATTGCCAGTACTACATCACTCAATCCCATTACTAAGGCAGCAAAGCCCGGTTTCAGGAAGCCAAGAGCTGCTACAGGAATTGCAACGATATTATAGGCGAAGGCCCAGAATAAATTTTGCTTGATGGTAAGAAAAGTGTGTTTACCGAGACCGAGCGCCATTGGTAATTTTTTTAAACCGTGGCTCATCAAGACCACTTGGGCTGTCTGCATAGCGATCTGCGAGGCATCACTCATAGAGATGCCAATGGTGGCTTTGGCCAATGCGGGAGCGTCATTAATGCCATCTCCTACCATAGCGGTAGGTGTAACAGCATTCAGTTCAGTAATTTTTTCAAGTTTTTGTTCAGGTGTTTGTTCGGCTATCACTTCATCGATACCCAACTGTTCGCCTAATGCTTTTGTTTTTGCATACCGGTCACCACTCAACAGGATCGTTTTTATATTCTTCGAGTGCAGGTAATCAATTACGTTTTTTGCTTCTGGCCTTAACTCATCTTTTACATCGATCCACCCGGCGAGTCGATCGTTTTTAATAAGATAAACGTTATGGCTTTCATCTTTCGTAAATTTTTCAGCTACTTTAAATGAGCCCGCCCAGTATGTATTTCCGTCATTATCTTCCGATTTCATACCCAGGCCTTTGACCTCTTCAATCTTTTTCCATTTTATTTCCTCCTTTATTTTCCATTCTTTGCTGATACTTTTAGCGATCGGGTGGCTGGAATATTTTTCCAGGGAAAAGATCATGCGTTTAAATTCATCTTCAGAAAGGTTTGGATCCAGCAATAGCCAGTTATCAATTGTGAATTCTCCCGTTGTCAACGTGCCTGTTTTATCAAATACTACCTGTTTAATATTCTTAAACAATTCAAGGCTGGTAGCATTTCGAAATAAAATGCCGTTCCTGGCTCCGCGGCCTAACCCCACGGCTATGGCAGCGGGTGTTGCTAAACCCATGGCACATGGGCAGGCTATTACCAGTACCGCGATACTTCTCATTAATGACGGCGTAAAATCTTTTAACACGATCCAGTTAATGATTAAAGTAACGGCAGCGATCCCTAATACAACCGGCACAAAGATGGCACTGATCTTATCCGCTAACTGTTGAACAGGCGGTTTTTCACCTTGTGCCTGTTTTACTAAATTAATAATACCAGACAAGACGGTATCATTACCAGCCACTGTTACATACGCCTTAACTGTTCCGTTGACTACGATGCTTCCACCAATCAATTTGTCTTTGCCTGCTTTATGCAGCGGAATACTTTCCCCGGTGATGATAGCTTCGTTAACATCTACTTCGCCCCAAAGTATTTTACAATCAGTGGGCACCTGTTCGCCAGATTTTATTAGAATAAGGTCACCCGTCCTTAGTTGCTCACTTTCTACCGTAAATATTTGTTCCTGGTGCTGATCGTCATAAGCGATCATATTCGCCATCGTCTTTTGCGATTTGACCAATTTATTCAATGCTCTTTGGGTAGATTGTACCGACGCATCTTCCATGTAATTGCCAAGAAAAACAAGTGTTATAATAGTTGCGGTTGTTTCATAAAACATATAATCAGCAGCCTGCCCTGTCAATGTGCCATACAAGCTATAAACAAACGAGGCAAGTGCACCGATAGCGATCAGCACATTCATATTAGGAATACCATTGCGAAGACTTTTCCAGGCGCTTTTTCCAAAGAAACCCATGCCCACGGTAAATACGGGAACCGTTAAGGCCAACTGAACCCATGGGTCCATTAGCCAATGAATGTGGACGCCGGGAATCATGTGGAGCATTAATACCGCGGTAAAGGGAGCGCAGAATAAAAATCGTTGCAGATGATTTGAAAGAAAACGCTTGCGTTTGACACTGGCTTTTTGCTGGTTGGCTACTTCGTACCCGAGATCTTTTATACCGGATGCGAGTTTTTCGGTAGCCATATGTCCATTGATGTCAAAACTTACATCGCCCGTAGCAAAATTTACTTTCACATCCTGCATGCCCTGTTTCTCAAGATATTTCCGGATAGTGAGAGCGCAGTTTGAACAGTCCATTCCATCTACCTTCCATTGTATTTTTTCCATATTAATTTCCTTAATAGTATAACAAAAGGCAGGCGATCTTGTTGCAAATTTACCCACGACCTTCGCTGCTGCATTTATATTTGGTCAAATATGTTCACAACGTTGTTGCTAAAATGATAATTTTCATGTAAGCGGCAGTTTAAATTTGTGTTATGGAGTTTGTTTTTTCATTAGATAATATAAAGGAAATTGCCGCCCGGTTTTGGAAGGTAGCGGGCGACTCAACAGTGTTTGCTTTTCATGGAACGATGGGTGCCGGAAAAACAACATTTATTCATGCACTTTGTGATGTAAAAGGTGTGAAAGATGTAGTGGGAAGTCCAACCTTTTCTATCATTAATGAATATGAGTATACTACTAATGGTAGTTTAAAAAAAATATTTCATGTCGATCTTTACCGGTTGAAGGGCGAACAGGAGGCTATCCAGGCAGGCGTGGAAGACTGTTTATACAGTGATCATGTTTGCCTGGTTGAATGGCCGGAAAGGTCACCGGGTATTTTTCCGGAATATACCATGCACGTATATATTGAAACCATAGATTCATTTGGACGGCGGCTTAGAATTAAAGGGAAATAGCTAATTTTGAAAGCAGTCAGTTAGACTATCGTTAACCAACTCCATGAACCAGCAAAAACCAAGGATAAGCACTTCCTTTAGCTACGAAACTTTAGAAGAGACCCTCGATATTAAGCCGAAAGCGGAAGGAATGATGATCGGTATTCCCAAAGAGGTCGCTTTCCAGGAAAATCGTATCGCCCTGACCCCCGACGCTGTCAGTGTACTGATCAGCAATGGGCATAAAGTAATAATAGAGCATAATGCAGGCGATGCCTCTCATTTCCGGGATAAAGACTATAGTGAGGCTGGCGCAAAAATCGTGTATGAAAGATCAGAAGTGTACAGGGCGCCGATAGTGGTGAAGAGTGCACCAGTGATCGAAGAGGACCTGCCGCTTTTGCAAAACAGCCAGGTGATCATTTCGCCGATCCATCTTTCCGTATTAAAAGCAGAATTGCTGGAGAAAATGATGGAGAAAAAGATCACCGCTATTTCTTTTGAGAATTTAAAAGACGACAGCGACTCTTACCCCATTGTTCGCAGCATGAGTGAAATTGCGGGAAGTGCTGTAATGCTCATCGCCGCGCAGTACTTGAGTTCCGCCAATCATGGAAAAGGTGTATTGCTGGGTGGTATCTCCGGCATAGCACCTACAAAAGTTATTATCATCGGTGCAGGAATAGTAGGTGAGTATGCTGCCAGAGCGGCTCTGGCACTGGGTGCATCGGTAAAGGTTTTTGATAATAGTGTATATCGCTTGAAAAGGCTGCAGAATAATATTGGCCATCGTTTGTGGACATCCGTTATTGAACCAAGAATGCTGGCCAAACAATTAAAAACATGCGAAGTAGCGGTGGGAGCATTAGGCTCTGAGACCGGAAGAACTCCGATGGTAGTGACTGAGGAAATGGTAAGCAATATGCGACCCGGCGCAGTGGTGATTGATGTGAGTATAGACCGGGGCGGCTGTTTTGAAACATCAGAGATTACGTCACATGAGCACCCGATCTTTATGAAATATGGTGTCATACATTACTGTGTGCCGAATATTCCTTCGGGCTTTTCAAGAACAGCGTCACAAGCGATCAGCAATGTACTGATGCCATTGTTACTGGAAGCCGGTGAGGAAGGCGGTTTTGAAAGATTGGTGTGGCATCGTGTTCATTTACGAAGTGGTATTTATCTTTTTAAAGGAGCGTTGACTAATTTTTATTTAAGCGAACGGTTTGACTTGAAATATACTGACCTGAATTTGTTGATCGCTAGTCAGCGGTAAACCAAACTATTTAATGTAATCTCATACAGAGGGAAACCGTTGTGGGATGGCCTTTTGCCATATTTTTCCTATCTTAGCGCGGATGAAAAAATGGATGATCACATATGTTATTCTTCTCAGTTTTTTAAGCATCTCATTATGTGGCCAGGCGTCTCCGGCCGGGCAGACTTTTGTTCATTCATCTTTTAAGACCGTTTCCAAAAAATCGATCTCGTCTGAACGACAAAATACTGATGACAGCCGGGATGGTTACCAATCGCTTCATCAACATATAAGGTTTTCTCTTTCCATAACACCTTCCTTTACAATAGGCGGAACTATTTTTCCAGTATCTTCTGATTATGTCATCACGCAGTCGGTGATTGCAGCAGAAGTAGAACGGGTATTAAAGGATCATTTGCTCCACCTGTTCCCGTTCCATTATTTCTGGTAAACGGATCATAGTCTTATTTACATCTTACAGCAGGAAGTAATCCCTGGTTTCGATTGCTACTATTCCGTAACAAGCAGGATATATTTTTTAGATTAACTGAAGATTCAATGAACCATTTACCTCTTTTAATATCAGACCTTGCTTTGATCCTGGGAGCGGCGGCTATTATGACATTGCTTTTCAAACAGCTGAAGCAGCCCCTGGTACTCGGTTATATTATTGCGGGTATATTGGTCAGTCCAAATTTCACCCTGTTCCCGTCCATTATGGAGGTCAAAAGCGTAAGTATATGGGCGGAGATCGGTGTCATCTTTCTTTTATTCAGCTTAGGACTTGAGTTCAGTTTCCGCAAATTAGCCCAGGTCGGTGGATCGGCATCAGTTTCAGCATTTGTAGAAGCGATAGGAATGTCGGCATTAGGATATGCCAGCGGAAAGTTATTGGGTTGGTCAACCCTGGACAGCATTTATCTCGGCGCGGCGCTGGCTGTATCTTCTACCACTATTATCATTAAGGCCGTAGAGGAATTAGGACTGAAAAAGAAAAAATTTGCTACCCTCGTATTCGGGATCCTTATTGTAGAAGACCTGATTACCATTGCTATTTTAGTATTACTTACCACCCTTTCAGTGAGCCAGCAATTTGACGGCACGGAAATGCTATTATCGGTTTTGAAGCTTGTCGTCTTTCTCATTCTTTGGTTTGTAACGGGGATATTTTTTATTCCGACGCTCTTAAAAAGAGCACGCCACCTGATGACCGACGAAACACTATTGATCGTTTCAATTGCCATGTGCCTGTTAATGGTTTTCCTGGCAGCGAAGGCTGGTTTTTCTCCCGCATTGGGTGCATTCGTGATGGGATCGCTGCTTGCTGAGACCACCAAGGCTGAAAAAATAGAACACCTGGTCATGCCTGTGAAAGATCTTTTCGGCGCCATTTTTTTTGTGTCGGTAGGTATGATGATAGATCTGAATACAATAGGCGAGTATGCTATACCTATACTTCTTATCACTGTCGTGTGTATTGTTGGTAAAATAATTTCGACTGGCATGGGTGCTTTTATTTCCGGTAATTCATTAAAAGTGTCCCTGCAAACTGGTATGAGCCTGGCACAGATCGGTGAATTTTCTTTTATCATTGCGGCCCTGGGTGTAAGCCTTAATGCTACTAGCAACTTTTTGTACCCCATCATCGTGGCTGTATCCGGTGTCACTACTTTTACCACGCCTTATCTTATACGGGCCGGCGCTCCTTTTTATGAATGGATTGATAAGCGGCTGCCAGAGAAGTGGCGAAAATCGCTAACGCGATACAGTTCAGAGGCTACTACTATTACCGCTGCCAGCGATTTTCAGCAGGTGCTGAAGTCGTTTATCGTCAATGTGCTTTTGTTTTCTGTGATCATCGGTGCTATCGTGTACCTTTCTGCAGCTTATGTATTGCCATGGGTGGCAGCAAATACGGATTATGCATTCGGTGGTATCACAGCGGCCTTCCTCACATTACTGGCAATGGCGCCATTTTTATGGGGGCTCGTGGTAAGAAATGAACGGAATGAATCTTTCGTAAAACTCTATGCACAGCAAACTTACAGAAGCCCTATCTGGCTGATGCGTGGCATTAAACTATCGCTTGCTTTATTTTCTATTATCTTTTTGCTGAACCGGTTCTTTTCATTGTCTATTGCTGCGTATGCTGCGGTATTTATGATTATGTTCTTCATTGCCTTTCGGAAAAAAATACAAACGCTGTACGATAAGATCGAAAACCGTTTTATCAGGAATCTTAATGACCGCGAATTACAGGAAGAAATTAAAATACTGGAACTACAGGCCAATAACCGTAACGTAGCCTTAGCTCCCTGGGATGCGCATATGACCACCTTCGAAGTGGAACCGGAAGTAGCAATTATTGGCAAAACATTAGAAGAGTTGAAATGGCGCGAACATATTGGAGTAAATGTAGCAATGATCAAACGCGGACAATTGACCATCACTACCCCTCAGAAATATGACCACATTTATCCTTGCGATAAATTATTTATTATTTGTACGGATGCCCAGGAGAAAAAAATGAACGCCATTCTGAGACCGGACAGGAAATTAGTGGAAAGCCAAAAAGAGGTAGAAGTAGAACTGGATAAATTTACGATCGAACACGACTCGCCTTTTTTAAGTAAATCGATCCGGGAGTCGGGTATACGGACAAGGACGAACGGACTTGTAGTAGGAATCGAAAGAGGTGGCCAGCGGATATTGAATCCCGAATCCACGCTGATCTTTGAGGAGGGCGATGTGGTATGGATCGTGGGTGAAAAGAAACTGATTGATGCGATCAATTGATTGTTCTTTTTTTTTCTTTTGTTGATTTATTTCTCAGCAACAACCGGACAAAAGGCAATTAGCTAATAGTAGTAAAAGAGTGAGTTCACGAATGACTTATGAGTGATCTCATTTAGATCTGAACATTAGGACTTATACGCTGCCATATCTATCTTTTCCTTACAAAAACTGTACTCCACTTCATCATTGCTACTTACTACAACTAACCGGTATTTACAGTATTCATCGATTAAACGATGATAAAGATCGATGCCCGCTGTATCTAAATTGGTACAAGGTTCATCCAGCAATACGATCTCTGTATCTGAAAAAATGCACTGTGCCAGTTTCACCCGTTGTTTCATCCCGGACGAATAATAACGGATCTGTTTATTAGCGGCTTTCTCCAGGCCAAGCGTCGTGATGATAGTATCAGTAATAATGCCCGGTAAAAAAGGCTTAAAACCGTGGTGAAAATTTAGGAATTCTATCAATGTCATCTCCTCCACCACTTCTAAATAGGGCGTGCAGATCGACACATAGTTGTAAATTTCTTCATGCGGGATTTCTAACTTTTTACTTTTGACTTCCCTTCCAATAGCCGCCGGGTTCTGGACTTCGGCTTCGTATTTAAGGACTCCCTCGTTCATGTGCATTGACCCGCTTAAGACCTGCAGCAATGTGGATTTGCCAGAACCATTTGGGCCTGTAACAGCATATGCTTTTCCTTTTTCAAAATTGTAGCTGAAATGGCGGAATATCCAATCGCGGTTGAAGCGTTTGCCCGCATCAGAGAACACTATCTTCATCGCCGTTACCTTTGGTGAAACGTTTGATGATTCCCCGGGAACTTTCGTTAATAAACGTGACAATTTCATCCCGTTCATCCGTAGCAGGAAATTCCTCTTCCAAAAATTCCAGTGCCTGGGAAGTATTTAACCCTTTGTTATAAAGAATCCGGTAAATATCAAGAATGTGGTTGATTTTTTCTATGGTAAAGCCACGGCGTTTCAGTCCTACGGAATTGACACCCGCATAGCTTAATGGCTGGCGGGCGGCTTTTATATATGGAGGAACATCTTTACCCACCAGCGAACCACCGGATATAAACGCATGTTGCCCTACATGGACAAACTGGTGAAGGGCACATACGCCACCAATTCCTACCCAATCTCCCAATACCACATGGCCTGCCAGTTGAGAATTATTGCTAAGCGTACAGTTGTTGCCAATAATACAATCATGACCAATATGACTATAGGCTAATATCCAGCAATTATTTCCTACAACTGTTTTCATCCGGTCTGAAGTGCCACGGTGAATAGTTACAAATTCACGGATAGTGCAATTGTCTCCGATCTCAACAGTCGTTCGTTCGCCATCAAATTTTCTGTCCTGCGGAATAGCGGCAATAACAGCGCCGGGGAAAATCCGGCAGTTTTTGCCGATCCTCGCTCCTTCCATAATGGTGACATTGGAACCTATCCAGGTACCTTCGCCTACCTCTACATCCTGGTGGATAACGGTAAAAGGATCGATCTTTACGTTAGTCGCCAGCTTTGCATTGGGGTGAATGTATGTATGTGGATGGATCATGCAGTATTCTTATAAAAAAACGTCCGCCTTAGGCGGAGACGGTGCAAAGGTAATTGTTACGGTCAAAAACGGAATTTTTTTTAGCGCATGACGGTAAAACGGCTCTTTTAATTTTACAAAAAGGAGATAAGCAAATGGCGACATAGGTGACTATGGATTAGATACAATTTCCATGTGTTCAATGAGTGATTTACCGATATTGAAGATTCGTTGTTGGAAATCAATGCGGGCATTGTAAATTTGCAGTCCGCAATGTTTAACCCACCGGATATACTGACCCTTGCTTATAAAGCAGCTCCGATGCAGGAGCAATTAGAGGTAATACTGGAAAAAGATCAGCAAATGCCTGGATCCGTTCAATATTCAATCAGGCGATACAGCCGGAACAGCCAGTGGAACATCGAAGACACAGGTATAATGGTGTATCATTACGAAAAGAGTGATCCTCAAAAAAACTACCTGGAATTGAAGTTTTGCGTAGCTGGTAACGTTTATTGCAGGCAGAAAGAAACAGAATGTAATATGTGCCGTGCAGGCGTATCTAAAAACTGTTCCGACAAGGCCGAAAGTGTAGATGTCCTGGGTTTCAGATTTTCTCCGGCGCTTCTGTCACAGTTTGTAAAACCAAGAAATGCTACCGATACGCTAAGCGAGGATATTCTCAATTTCAAAAGGCAGTCTTCGTTTACGAAAATATTACCACTCTGCAGCAAAACCCGGATGGTGATCGAGTCGTTGCTGAACCATAATTACTCGGATAGCCTTGAGAATATTTATATCAATGCACAAATGCAGATGTTGTTATTGTACAGCATGGACTGCATGGTCGGCGACAAGGAAATTAATGTGATCAATTGTAAATTTCTTGCCAACGAAGCTGACCGCGAAAAGGTGACTAAAGCAAGAGAAGTATTGATCCGGCATATCGGTGAGCCAATCACTATCAAGGAACTCAGCCGGAAGGTAGCGATGAATGAATGTTACCTGAAAAAGGGATTTAAAGAGATGTTTGGTTCTACGATATTCGATTTTTACCAAAGCCAGCGGATGGAACATGCCCGTTTTCTTTTATATGAAAAAGGTTTAAGCGTAACGGAAGTTTCAATGCTACTCGGCTATTCTTCTATTTCACATTTCTCCACTGCTTTTAAAAAACACACAGGCCTGAAGCCTTGTGAACTGTTGTTGAGATAATAAAATATCTTCTTCACTACTATTATTCCTTTTCTGTTTTAGTTTTGCATCCGATGAAGCGCATTAGTTATATATTATCAATTTACATGTTGTTGCTGGCAGTATTTCCCTGCTGTGCTTTTGATGATTGCCCGGATGAGAAGATACAATCTGAACGGGCAGCTAATCATGAAAATGGTGATGAGGATTGCGGTACCTGTTCGCCTTTCTTTAATTGCCAAGGTTGTGCTTCCGTTTCTGCAACTGTTGAGCCCGTTTATTTTAATATGATTTCTTTACCGGTCAAACAGGTATACACCGGTTTTCTTTCTCCTTATTTCCCTGACGTTTCTTATGATTTCTGGCAACCGCCCAAATTAGCAGCCTGTTAATTTTATATAGTAGAAGCATATTCACGTAGCACCAGTAACACCAGGAATTCTATTGGTCATCTGTGTCGTTATGGGCGCAAATCGTATTAATCTAAAATTTACCAATGAAAATATTTTTAAGTGTGGCCGCGTTGTTGTTTTCCGTTACATTATTCGGTCAGCATACCATTAGTTTTTCAATTAAGCAGCAAGAAACCAATCAACCATTGGCGGGCGCATCAGCGCTGATTGTTTCGGAAAAAAGAGGCGCTTCAGCGGACACATCAGGTATTGTCGAATTCAGAAACCTGGTTGCGGGCAATTATAGATTTCGCTTTTCTTATACAGGGCTTGAGCAAAAAGAGCAAGTGATAACCATCCCTTATCAAGGAAAGCAACCGTATGAAATTTTATTAAAGCCTGGCGAACATGAGGAAGAAGAGGAGATCGTCATTCAATCTACGAGAAGTACAAGGACCATACAGCATATCCCCACCAGGGTAGAGTTTATCGCAGGAGAAGAGCTTGATGAAAAAGCCAACATGAAACCCGGTGACATAAGGATGGTGCTGACAGAAAGTACCGGCATTCAAACACAGCAGACATCCGCTACATCCGCCAATGCATCAATCCGCATCCAGGGATTGGATGGACGATATACGCAGTTGTTAAAAGACGGCCTGCCTTTGTATGCAGGATTTAGCAGCGGATTAGGATTACTGCAAACACCGCCGCTGGATCTGAAACAGTTCGAAGTGATTAAAGGCTCTGCTTCTACCTTATATGGCGGAGGTGCTATTGCCGGATTGGTCAACCTGATCTCCAAAACACCAACAGAACAAAGAGAATTGAAATTTCACCTGGATGCAACTTCCGGCGGCGGATTAAATACAAGTGGCTTTTATGGTCAAAAATTTAATAAAACAGGCTTGACCTTATTTGCATCCCGCAACAGTAATAAGCCGTACGATCCTGCAGATATTGGTTTGACAGCAATTCCAAAGTTTGAACGCTATACATTCAACCCAAAATTCTTTGTGTATTTCAATGAGAAAACACAACTGAACGTTGGAGTTAACTTAACAACCGAAGATCGTACGGGTGGTGATATTGATTTTATAAAAGGGAAAAAAACATCAGGCTTTTTTGAAAAGAATAACACCGACCGCATCAGTAGCCAATTCAGTTTCGAACATCGCTTTGGTAAATGCGGTCATATTACCGTAAAGAACAGTTTCAATCATTTTAGACGTACCATGACGTTGCCCGGTTATGAGTTTAATGGTGTGCAGAACGGGACATTTACTGAAGCCACTTATGCGTCGCATGGAGAACGATCTGAGTGGATCGCCGGTTTGAATTTTGTCACAGACAGGTTTGAAGAAGTAAAGACCACTGCAACCCCTTTGCGAAATTATGAACAACTAACCGTTGGTGCTTTTGTTCAAAATAACCTTGAGGTAAGTAAAAGGTTCAGCCTGGAAACAGGCTTGCGTGCTGATCGTGTGCAAGATTATGGTTTTGCCTTTTTGCCAAGAATTTCTGCGCTGTTCAAATTCAATCCAAAGATCTCCTCACGAATTGGTGGCGGCATGGGTTATAAAACGCCAACTATTTTTACCGAAGAAAGTGAACGTTTGCAGTATAGAAATATATTGCCCGTGGATGAGAACGTCAACAAACTGGAACGAAGCTATGGCGTGAATGCAGATATTAATTACAAAACAGAATTTGCGGACGGCGATGTGAATTTTAGCATCAATCACCTGTTCTTTTACACGCGAATAGTCGATCCGTTGTTGTTACAGCCTGATGGGAATGACTATCGTTTCAACACGGTGAATGGACATATGGATAGCCGCGGAATGGAAACAAATATTAAGCTGGGCTACGGCGATTTTAAACTGTTCCTGGGGTATACATTTACGAAGGCGTATTTGCACCAGGGAGCTACAGAGACAGAAAATTTTTTGACGCCAAAACATCGCCTCAATTCAGTTTTATTTTATGAGGTGGAGGAAAAGTGGAAGATCGGACTGGAAGCTTACTATTTTAGTAAACAAAAATTAAGCGATGGTGATACCGGCAGGCCGTATTGGATCACCGGCTTTATGGTTGAAAAGCTATGGGAAAATTTTTCTTTGTACATCAATTTTGAAAACTTCCTTGATGCGAGACAAACACAATACGGCAGTATTTATAGCGGAACGATCGCTGATCCTGTATTTAAAGATATTTATGCACCGCTCGACGGGTTTGTAATTAATGGTGGAATTAAATTGAGGTTATAAAGTGATACAATAAAGCGGCAATGTTTTTCGCCGCTTTATTGTTTATTTAATAATGTCTTTTATCTTACTTCTTCCTATCCACTGTTCCGCGGAAGTTCATAATGTCCCTGTCAAATAAATATAAACCACTCCGGTCATCACCGATCAATTCCAGTTTGTCATTTAATACACGGGCAGTTCTTTCTTCTTCGATTTGCTCATTTACATACCATTGGAGGAAGTTATGCGTGGCATAGTCTTTTTCTGTCAGCGATAAATGGACCAGGTCATTGATACTATCGCTTACTTTAAGCTCGTGTTTTAAGAATTCTTCAAAAACATTCTTCAACGATTTAAACGTGATGATAGGCTGGGCGAGAGTGGGAATTACCGCAAATCCACCGCGTTCATTGATGAACCGGATAAGCTTTAACATGTGTACACGCTCTTCATCAGATTGCTGGTAGAAAAAGTTAGAAACGCCATCAAGGCCGGGTTGTATTTCCGCCCAGGAGGCCATCGCTAAATAAGCTTGCGATGATTCAGCCTCCATCTGTACCTGGTTATTTAAGGCATCCTGTATAGGTTTTGATACCATGTTATATTGGTTTTGTTTACACAATTTAAGATTAATATTATTGTTTCAAATCTCCCGTTGTTAACTCTTCCTTTAAGAGACTATTTTGCACAAGTTTGCAATGCTTTAATGGTGAAGAAGAATCCTGAATAGGTGGTTTAAATATTCTTCTTTAGGGCAGGGGTATATAAAAAAGAGGAACAGAAAACTGCCCCTCCATGTATAAACCGTCGTCAGTAAGTATTATGATCCGCAACTGATACAGCCTTCAGGATTGTCCAACGAACAAGAAATTTGTTCAACCGCCATTGCTTTGTCAGTAGCTGCCTGTTTCATTGTATCCATATCCACGGTAAACTTTACCGCATCTGTAGCCGCCTTGGTTCTTAAATAGTACATGCCTGTTTTCAAGCCTTTTTTCCATGTGTAGAAATGCATGGAACTCAGCTTTGCAAAATTGGGTTGTTCTACAAACAGGTTCAATGATTGCGACTGGCAAATAAATGCGCCGCGGTCGGCTGACATATCAATAATGGTACGCTGTTTTATTTCCCATACTGTTTTGTAGATTTCTTTTAATTTAGCCGGGATCTCTTCAATATTTTGCACCGATCCGTTCGCAGCGATAATACGTTGTTTCATGCTGTCATTCCATAAGCCAAGACCCATCAGGTCTTTCAGCAAATGTTTATTTACTACTACAAAATCTCCGCTTAATACACGGCGGTTGTAAATATTGGACGTATAGGGTTCAAAACATTCGTTGTTGCCGAGTATTTGCGAAGTAGAAGCAGTGGGCATTGGCGCCAGCAATAACGAATTGCGTACACCGTGTTCTTTTATTTCAGCCCTCAATGCATTCCAGTCATACCTGTCACTTGGTTCAGCATCCCACATATCAAACTGGAAAATACCTTTTGATAAAGGAGACCCTTCAAAAGTTTCGTAAGCGCCCAGTTCTTTAGCGATATTTTTGGATGATACTAAAGCGGCGTAATAGATCGTTTCAAAAATATTTTTATTCAGGATCTTCGCTATATCACTTTCAAATGGCAATCCTAACAACATAAATACGTCCGCTAAACCCTGTACACCAATCCCGATAGGACGATGACGGAAATTACTGCGTTTTGTTTCTTCTAATGGATAATAATTATTATCAATGATCTTGTTCAGATTCTTCGTAATGATCTGTGTTACTTCCAGCAACTTGTCAAAGTTGAATTTTTTTCCTTCTACAAAACGTGGTAATGAAATAGATGCCAGGTTGCAAACCGCTGTTTCTTTATCGTCACTGTATTCAATGATCTCGGTGCAAAGATTGCTGCAACGGATCGTACCTAAATTTTTCTGGTTTGATTTTTCATTGGCCGCATCTTTATAAAGCATATAAGGATTGCCGGTTTCTATCTGTGCTTCAAGAATAGCATTCCAAAGATCACGGGCAGGAATCGTTTTCTTAGCCTTACCTTCTTTTTCATACTGCTCATATAATGCCTCAAACTCTGCACCATGAGTAGTGTGCAGGTTCTTTGCTTCGTTGGGGCAGAACAAACTCCATTGACCATCCGCTTCCACACGTTTCATAAAAAGGTCGCAAACCCATAATGCAAGGAACAGGTCCCTTGCCCTCATTTCTTCTTTACCATGATTCTTTCTGAGGTCCAGGAAAGCGAACACATCAGCATGCCATGGCTCCAGGTATATAGCAAAAGCGCCTTTACGTTTACCACCACCCTGGTCAACATAACGGGCTGTATCATTAAATACACGCAGCATCGGAATGATACCATTGCTCGTGCCGTTTGTTCCTTTGATATAGCTGCCTGTAGCACGGATATTGTGAACATTTAACCCAATACCGCCCGCTGATTGTGAGATCAGCGCTGTATTTTTCAATGTTTCATAAATACCTTCAATGCTGTCATCTTTCATGCTTAGCAGGAAACAACTGCTCATCTGAGGTTTTGGTGTGCCGCCGTTAAACAAGGTAGGTGTTGCATGGATAAACCATTTTTCACTCATCAGGTTATAGGTCTCGATAGCCGAATCGATATCATTTTTATGAATACCCAATGCGACACGCATGAATAAATGCTGCGGGCGTTCAACTATTTTACCATTCACTTTTAGCAGGTATGATTTTTCCAGTGTTTTGAAACCAAAAAAATCAAAATGATAATCCCTTTCATAAATGATGGAAGCATCCAGGATATCCGCATTTTTCTGAATGATATCATATACATCGTCGGCCAGCAGAGGAGCTTCATCACCGGTCTTGTTGTCAATATAGTTATACAACAGCGAAGCAGTTTCGGAAAAAGATTTCGTTGTGTTCTTGTGTAGGTTGCTTACCGCTATTCTTGCGGCCAGTACAGCAAAATCAGGATGCTTGGTGGTAAAGGAAGCCGCCGTTTCCGCCGCCAGGTTATCCAGTTCAGTTGTGGGTACGCCATTATAAATACCGACAATTACTTTTTTAGCAATCTCAATAATGTCATCGGATTTTAAGGTAAGGCCATAGCTAAGCTTCATTACCCTGGAAGTGATCTTGTCGAAGTGCACGGCTTCCTGCTTGCCGTTGCGTTTCATTACATACATGTCTTTATATTTAGTTGAATTGTAAATTGTGAGTGGCGAATTGTGAATAGAGAGTGTGGTCCATTGACTATTTACTACTGACTTTTAAAAGTCTTCGTCCATAGAAAAGGCTTTCCCCGTATCATTCATCACGCCTGATTTCTGGTATTCACCCACCCGTTTCTCAAAGAAATTCGTTTTTCCCTGCAAAGAGATGAGTTCCATAAAATCAAAAGGGTTGGTAGCATTGTAGATTTTTGTATAGCCTAATTCGCTAAGCCACCTGTCTGCTACAAATTCAATGTACTGCTGCATCAGTTTGGCATTCATACCGATCAGGTCTACCGGTAATGCTTCTGTGATAAATTCTTTTTCGATCGTGACGGCATCGCTGATAATACCATGGACTTGTTTTTCTGTCAACTTATTATTCAGCATACCGTATAACAGGCAGGCAAATTCGCAATGCAAGCCCTCATCGCGGCTGATCAGCTCATTGCTGAATGTTAGACCAGGCATCAACCCTCTTTTCTTCATCCAGAAAATAGAGCAGAAACTGCCGCTGAAAAATATACCTTCCACTGCTGCGAATGCAACCAGGCGTTCCGCAAAGCTTCCATTGTCGATCCAGCGTAAGGCCCATTCCGCTTTTTTCTTTACGGCAGGCACTGTATCTATCGCATGGAAAAGGCGGTCTTTTTCTTTGGGATCTTTGATATAAGTGTCGATCAGTAAAGCATACGTTTCCGAATGGATATTTTCCATCATGATCTGGAAACCATAAAAGCAACGGGCTTCCGGCAACTGAACTTCACTCATAAAGTTCACCGCCAGGTTTTCATTAACGATACCATCGCTGGCTGCAAAAAAAGCAAGCACATGCGAAATAAAATGACGTTCGCCGTCATTGAGAGCATTCCAATCCTTCATATCATCGCCAAGGTCAATTTCTTCTGCCGTCCAGAAACTGGCTTCATGTTTTTTATATTGCTCCCAAATTTTTGGATACTTAATAGGAAGGATAACAAAGCGGTCTTTGTTTTCTTTTAATAAAATTTCGTTTTCGTCGTGCATGGTATGTCCAAATTTTCAATGTTATCAATGGCGGCACGACAGGAGACGAAAAACCTATACCCTTTGTGAAAAAAGAGAGTAGTCAATCAATCTTGCCGGTACCTTATCCTGGAAGGTTCCAAACAATAAAACTTAATAGCGGCAGGTTTCCTGGCTTGCCCAATTTTGACAGCCTTCCCATTCCGCATCAGCGGAGAAGTGGCTAAATAGTCAAACTTGTTCCCATTAATTATTGGGCGGTGGCTTTACAGTTGCCGGTCAGCCCGTGATTTTCACACGGTTCCCTATTAAGCAAGGCAGCGGTGGATGAAAGGACTGCCCTGCACCGATATTATTTATTTATTAAGAACTGGAACGAATGTAACATCTATCATAGAAGTTTTCCCAAGGAGTTTTTCACAGAGTGTGCATAGATTTTGTAATGCAATAGCAGCGGGATTTTGAGGCCAAAAACCATCGTTTCGACCCCGCTTATATCAATTTTCTTTTTGCCAAATGGTCTTTATCCCTTTATGTAGAAACCGGGCTTGTTGGTTCCCTATATCAGCCTGTTATATAATTAATTTTATTGGAGCTGTGACAATTACTTTTGCAAAATAATTTTAGCAGAAAATGATGAATCCTGATTTGTTCAATGAACTTGCCCGTAGCCGACGGTCCGTCTTTCCTGATCAGTTTGAAACAGGAAGAAAAATAGATGACGGAATAATTAAAGAAATAATGACCAATGCCACCTGGGCGCCTGATCATGGCCGGCAGGAACCCTGGCAGTTTACCGTATTTACGGGTGATGGATTAAAGAAATTAGCGGCATTTCAAAGTGAATTTTATAAAGAGCATGCGGGAGAAAATTTTAAAGAGGCTACTTATATTAAATTGCAAAACCAGCCGCTGAAAGCATCTCATATCATTGCTATTGGAATGAAGAGAACGACTATTAAAAAAATACCGGAAACAGAAGATATATCTGCAGTTGCCTGCGCCGTACAAAATATTTATTTATCAGTCACCGCTTATGGTTTAGGCGGCTACTGGACAACCGGCGGCATCACTTATTATGAGAAAGCGAAATCGTTTTTTGGTTTAGGAGAACCGGACAGGTTGCTTGGTTTTTTTTATATTGGGCATGTGGCTATTCCTTCGGAGGGTGCAAAAAGATTACCGGTGGAAGAAAAAGTAAAATGGATAAAAGAGTAAACTTGCTCAATTAAATTTGCTGTATGCGCAAATGGTATATTATAACATCATTGTTACTGGCGCTATTTGTTTCAGTATCCTTTATCAAAAGCGACGCCAATAATTTACGCAGAATCTATTCACTTTCGCCAGATCAATGGCCGAAACCATTTATTGATGCCGGTGTAGAATGGAAAGAATTGGGTATTCTTCCCGACAGCCCTTTGCAACCTTATTTTGATTCACTGAAACATTTGATAGCGTTAGGAAAAATTTTATTTTTTGATACACGACTAAGTAGTTCCGAAAGAATTTCCTGCGCTTTTTGTCATCAACCTGAATTATCCTGGACGGATGGAAAGGAAAAATCACTGGGCCATGAAGGCGTGACCAATAATCGAAATTCCCCTTCTTTACAGAATGTATGGGTGTATAAAAAATTGTTTTGGGATGGCCGAAGTCATAGTTTGGAAGACCAGGCTTTTGCACCCATTAATAGCGAAAGCGAAATGCACGGTGATATGCGGGAACTTCCCAGGAACCTGCGAAATATAAAAGGATATGCCGCATTATTTGATTCAGCTTATGGCGATCCGGGTATCGATCCGGATCGTATCGCCGCGGCTATTGCTGCTTTTGAAAGAACGATCATCAGCAGAAGAAGCCGGTTCGACGAATTTATTTCTGGGAAAAGAAATGCATTGACCAATGCTGAATTACGGGGGTTGCATTTGTTCCGGACCAAAGCCAAATGCATGAATTGCCATAATGGTCCTTTGTTTACCGATAACCAGTTTCACAATAACGGCTTTCATAAAAATGGAAATGCAGACAACGACAGGGGTCTATATAATACAACACACAAGGAAGAAGACATTGGTAAATTCAAAACGCCTTCGCTTCGGGATGTAATGAAGACAGGTCCCTGGATGCATAATGGTATGATGACGGAAATGATGGATATTATTGCTGTTTACAATAAGCAATCCCCATTCCCGGAAAATGGGTTAGGTAATATGCTGTATCTCTCAAACAAAGAAAAGACGGATCTGATCACCTTTTTGAATGTTATTTCGGCGCCACCACTTGAATTTAACAAACCCATACTACCCGAATAGCAGGATTCTGACAAGAAAAATTATCTTTGTTGCTTATTACACCAATCACCACTAAATACTTATTATGAAAAAGATGCTATCCTGTTTTGTTGTCGTGCTGTTTGCCGCTATTGCGAACGGCCAGCCACCTGCTGGTGACGCCAAACCAGGTGATTGGTATGGTGAGAAAATAACTGCTGACGGAGCAGAAAATATTGCTGATGTAGCGGCAAAGCTGGAAAAAACAAAATCTGTCGATGGGAAGATCAGGGCAAAGATCATAGAAGTATGTCCAAAGAAAGGATGCTGGTTGAAGCTACAGGTAAATGATAGTACTACAGCTATGGTAAAAATGAAGGACTATGCATTCTTTTTACCTGTATCGGCAAAGGGTAAAACGGTGGTGTTGGATGGCGAAGTAAAGATGAAAACAACATCTGTCGCTGAGTTGAAACATTACGCTGAAGATGCAAAAAAATCAAAAGAGGAGATCGCTTCTATTACAAAACCGGAAAAAGAGATCCGTGTTACAGCTAAAGGCATCGTGGTCGTCGAATAGATATTAATTTTCAATTTATATAAAGGACTGTCTTCCAATAGACGGTCTTTTTTTATGGCCGCCATTTGTCAATCAATTGTCAGTTTCCTGTTTGCGTAAACGGTTTTCCTTCTACCGTAAAAGAACGAGCAGGTCTTATTGTTCCTTTGCCTTCAAATTGATCAAATTAATGAAGACTTTATACCGCTCAAATCTGAAAAAATTCTATACAATTATAGGTTGCTTATTTTTAATGTTGGCGGCCAACGCACAAAAGGGCCAGTTAAAGGGTATCGTCAGAACGAGCGATAATGTTCCAGCTGGTCATGTAAATGTTCAGTTAAAGGAGATCCGGAAGGGAACAGTTAGTTTAGAAGATGGCTCTTATAGTTTAACAGGCATTCCCGGGGGAAAGTATACCATTATTGTTTCATTTATTGGTTTGCAAACAATAGAGAAGGCGGTGGTTGTTGCAAATGAGCAAACCAGCAATCTCGATTTTACGCTTGTTGAAAATGGAAACGAATTGGCTGAGATAATTGTCACCGGTAACCGGTCAATCAATGAAAGAATTACTATGGTAGGTAAGTTACCTATCAAACCAATGGATCTGCCGCAGGCTGTAGTTGTCATTGGCGAACCCGTTATTAAAAACCAGCAGGCTCAGCGTTTGAGTGATGTGATCAAAAATGTAAACGGTGTTTATCTTGGTACCGCAAGGGCCAGTACGCAAGAAAGTTTTTATGCAAGAGGATACGGGTTTTCTTCAACGAATATGTTCAAAAATGGATCGAGGGTTAATTCCGGTTCAATGCCGGAAGTAAGTTCGCTTGAAAGCGTTGAAATATTAAAAGGTGGTGCTGCCATCCTTTATGGTAATGTAGCCCCGGGTGGTGTGCTGAACATGGTCACCAAGAAGCCCAAATTTGAATTTGGCGGTGAGGCGAGCCTGCGTGCAGGAAGTTTTAATCTCATTAAACCTGCGATTGATATATATGGGCCGCTCAGTAATAAAATTGCCTATCGTTTAAACGGCACATTTGAATCCTCCGATAGTTATCGTGACCAGGTTTCATCCAAAAGATATTATGTGAATCCTTCCTTGCTTTTTAAGCTGGGTCAGCGTACTGAACTCACCGTAGAAGGCGACTACCTGAAACATGAGTTTACCCCGGATTTCGGAATCGGATCACTTAACAATACCGTTATCGCTGATGTGCCGCGGTCTGCTTTTATGGGCACGCCATGGCAGTACAATACCACTGACCAGGCAACGTCATCTGTAACACTGAATCACTCATTTAACAGGAACTGGCAATTAAACAGTGTTGTCTCTTACCAGCAATTCCAGCGAAATTATTATTCCGTAGAAAGAATACAGGCAAAAGAAAATGGAGACTGGGCCCGGCCGCTTGGACGTGTTGATACAAAAGAGAAGTTTTTCACAGGCCAGGTAAATATGAACGGTAAGTTTAAAACCGGTAAAATGGAGCATGTGTTGTTAGCCGGAGTGGATGCCGACAGGTATATGACCTCTACTTATAATTACGATGTACAGGGGAAGATATATGATACCATTAATATTCTTGATCCAAATAAGTTTATTCCACGCACCGATATACCGGTTGCAACAAGGTTGACTCATGTAAAAACGCCTGTTACCAGGTTGGGAGCTTATGTGCAGGATCTGATCAGCATTACGCCGAAGATCAAATTGCTTGCTGGCATCAGATGGTCGTTACAGGAGTCGCCTGCGGCGATTACAACTCACTTGCAAAAAGGCGACTCAATCTCAAAAGGAAAGTTCCAGTCGGCTGATGCGTTTTCTCCAAGAGTGGGATTGGTATACAGGTTTAAGCCAAATGTTTCATTCTTTGCCAGCTACTCCAATTCATTTTCCGTCAATAATGGTATGGATATTTATGGTAGTGGATTACCTCCATCCATCATTGATCAATATGAAGCGGGGGTGAAAAATATTTTCTTTGATGGAAAGGTGACCGTCAATCTTACAGCTTATAAAATCGTGAACAATAACCTGGCACAGACTGCACAGTTTGACAAAGATGGTTTGCCAAATAACAACAGCAATTTGAAAGAACTTACTGGTCAAACAACCAGCAATGGAATAGAGCTGGATGTCATGACCAATTTCATGAAAGGTCTTTCCGTAATGGCAGGATATAGTTATAATGATATGCGCTATACCAGAACGCCGGGTACTACGGGAAGTTATATTACAGGCCAACGATTGGTGAATACACCTGCGCATACAGCCAATGCAAGTGCTTTTTACACATTCAGCAACGGCGCACTTAACCGGTTAAGAATTGGCGCCGGGATTTATTATGTAGGCGATCGTTTTGGCGGATGGAATAATACGATCGGTCAGGCGCAGGGTTATTCCAGGTTAATTCCTGTTAATGCGTTTACTACTGTAGACATCTCTGCTGGTTATAGTATCAAACAGTTTTCATTGCTGGCCAAAGTTTCAAACCTGGGCAATGCATATAATTATTATGTGCATGAGAATTACAGTATCAACCCGATTGCACCACGCCAATTTATAGCGACAGTTGCGTATAAATTTTAGTAAACCGATAAAACAATTACAGCAAAGGGACACTGAAAGGTGATCCCTTTTGCCGTAAAATCAGGCACAATTATTTAAAGATCATGGCTAAATTTCCGGCACAAAAAACCAAGTGGCAAAAAATAAGAAAGCTATTTAATGACATTCACCTTTGGTTGGGGCTTACCAGCGGCTTTGTCGTTATTGCTGTATGCTTTAGCGGTACGGTTTACGTATTTAATACCGAACTAACGGAGAAGGCGGCTCCGCATTTGTATAAGGTAAAGCCAGTAGCAGGCAAAGAAAGGATCCCGGTTGATTCCTTACTGGAAAAAATAAAGGCGACTTCCGGCGGAGAAATTACCAGTATTGCAATTCCTGCTGATCCAGTGCGGACGTACCAGTTCAACATAAAAAAAGAAGGCGATAATACCCGCGGTGGTGTGGCTTATATGGTCAATCCGTATACTGGCGATATCGTTGGTAATTCGAAGGAAAAAAATGGTGCAAAAGAATTTATGAGTACCATGTTTAGTTTGCATCGCTGGCTATTACTGGATAAAGTTGAAAAGCCGATAATAAGGGGAACTACGAACAAGGAGCTGGGAAGTATGATCACTGGCTGGGCCACGATTATATTTACCCTGGGCTGTATCACGGGTTTAGTGATCTGGTTTCCGCAAAAAATAAAAAATTGGAAGCAGGGATTAAGTGTAAAATGGAAGGCAAGTTGGAAAAGAGTAAATCACGATCTGCACAATTCATTAGCATTTTATGCTTTGTTTTTCTTGTTGTTGATGGGTCTTACCGGCCCGCAATGGTCATTTGAATGGTATCGTGCGGGTTTACAAAAAACTTTGGGAACCTACAAAGCAAAGGATGCTCCAAAAGAGAAGCCATTAAGATCGAATATACCCGGCGATAGCACGATCGTGGCGGGTTTATCTGTTACCGACTATATTAGTGAAGCCGACAAAAAGCTTGCTTATAGCGGAAATTATACCATCACCCTTCCTCCGGATTCTGTGGCCACCACAGTTATCAGCAAAACCAGGCTGGGGTTCTTTGCACCGGCAGCAGGCGATCGTTTAACGGTCGATCAATACAGCGGGGCTATTTTAAAAGCTGATATATTTAAGGACAAACCTTTCAATGAAAGGATAGCGGGTTCCATCAAAGCGATACATGTCGGTAATGTATACGGAACATTTACCAAGATCATCTATTTCCTGGCCTGCCTGATCGCTACCAGTTTGCCGGTAACGGGTACGTTGATATGGTGGAACAAGTGGAAGAAGAAAAGAAAACGGAAAACCGCAATTCCGGAGGCAAAAGTAAATGAAGTGAACATTGAAGAAGAAGAGATTTATTGAGAGACTTAAGCCGTTGTATCCAATATCGCTGCCGATTTTAGAAGTCATGCCAATGCTAATGCAGACTTTAAAGGTGCAGATGGAAAGAGGCTATTTGTTGAAAAATGAGCAGCTTGCCGTCATGTTATGAAAGATGGTACCTGGCCCGCTTGCTTTTCAGGAACAAGGTCCACTGGCAAGAAAAGAAACCGTTATGCATGAATTAAAAACCCTGCAGCGTATATGGAGGCGGATGTATACACAAGAAAGTTTAAAGAAAAATATGGGTCTGTAATGACAGCCTTTCCTGATTTAACCCATGCATAAATTGATGCAATAGTCAGCTATAGGAAACAGGCCATTTATATACAGGTGCAGTTTATCTCACTTCCTGCATTTCCACCAATTTTCTGTAAAAGCCGTTTTGAATGATCAATTGATCGTGTGTACCACGTTCCACAATCTTTCCCTTTTGTAATACAATGATCTCATCAGCATGACGGATAGTAGATAGCCGGTGGGCAATAACAATACTGGTCCTGTTCTGCATCATGTTATTGATCGCATCCTGTACCAATCTTTCGCTTTCCGTATCAAGCGAAGACGTAGCTTCATCGAGGATCAGTATCGGCGGATTTTTTACCACTGCTCTTGCAATAGTCAACCGCTGGCGTTCGCCGCCACTCAACTTGCTTCCGCGGTCACCAATATTGGTATCATAGCCTTCTTCTTTTTGAACTATAAAATTATGTGCATTGGCTACTTTGGCAGCATCAGTAATTTCTTCTTCCGTGGCCGTTTCTTTTCCCAGCCGTATATTATTAGCAATGCTGTCATTGAATAAGATGGGTTCCTGCGTAACAATACTCATTTGGCTGCGGACAGAGTGCAACGAATAATCTTTGATATTTATGCCATCAATTAATACCTCACCACTTGTTACATCATGGAACCTGGGCACCAAATCGGCGAGTGTAGATTTACCAGCACCTGACGAGCCAACTAATGCAATTGTCTTTCCTTTTTCAATGGTAAGGCTGATATTATCCAATATAATTGTGTCATTATAAAAAAAACTAACACCCACGAATTCGATTTTGCTATCAAAAGATTCCAGTCGCTTACCATTGATGTTTTCATCTACTACCACGGGAGCTTTTAATACTTCTTCTACTCTTATCAATGCAGCAGCACCGCGTTGTATATTAAAAAACGCAGTAGATATATTTTTTGCCGGGTTGATAAGCATAGCGAAAGAAGCAATATACGCAATGAGTTCTTTGGCTTCAAGTCCATTATTTTCCAATACGAGCCGGCCTCCAAAATACAGGATGGTACACAATACCATTACTCCCAATAATTCTGTAAGGGGCGATGCCAGATCGCGTCTCGCTCCCATTTTTTTTCTTATTTCAAAAAGTTCTGTGTTGACCTTATGAAAACGATGGCTCAATAGCTTTTCTACCAGGAATGCTTTTATTACCCTCAGGCCACCCAGTGTTTCATCAAGAATGGAAAGACTTTCGCCAAGTTTGATGGCTGCATCCTGTGACTGTCTTTTTAGTTTACGGCTTATGCGGCCAATAAGAATACCCGTAACGGGAAGAAGTATTAATAAAAACAGCGAGAGTTGCGGAGAAATAATCACCAGAAAAATCAGGTATCCTAAGACAGTTAATGGATCCTTAATCAACCCATCAAACGTACCGACAACAGATCCCTCAATTTCGCCGATATCATTTGTCATACGGGAAATAACATCCCCTTTTCGTTTCTCTGTAAAATACCCGACTGGCAGCCGAAGAATTTTGTCATACAAATCGCCGCGAAGTTCTGTGATGATAGCGCTGCGGACAGGGACAGATATGCGGTTAGAAAGGTATAAAAATAAATTCTTAAGAAAGGTAGCGATGATGATAAAAACACATATTGCAGTAAGAGCAGCAACTTTCCCTTTCTCATTTATGATATCCACCAGTGTGTCTGTAATATAGGAACCCAACACATTTGTTTTGATCATATCCGCACCAGTCGACTGTCCCATATCGAATATCAGCCCAAAAAATGGGATAAGCATACCAATTGAAATGACACCAAAAACGGTAGCCAGGATAGTGCACAAAAAATAAAGAGCAAGTTTGCCGGAATGTTTTCTTAAGTAGCCAAAAATCCGTGAATATTTTTTCATTGCGTCTTATAAATCACTTAAACGGGGCAAAGTAACTAATTTTACAGCGTCCGCAGGCCTTTAATGGATACGAATAAAAATTATAACAAAATGGAAGAAGGAAAAAGACAAAAGCAGATAGCGGGGTTGCTGCACGAAGAGATAAGTACGATTTTTCAGCGGCTTGGGCTGAATATGATTGATGGTGGCATGGTTTCTATTTCTTCTGTAAAAGTAACGCCTGATCTGCTCGAAGCCAGGTTTTATCTCAGCCTTTTCCAGGTAAAGGACGTTCAGGCGGCCTTGAAAAAAATAGACGAACGGCATCATGTAATAAAAAAAGAACTGGCAGCAAAAGTGCGTCATCAACTACGAAACATACCGGTTTTACGTTTTTACCAGGATGATACGTTGGACCATGTATTCAAAATGGAAGAATTATTTAAAAAGATCAACGAAGCAAAACCGCCGGAACCTGGCGAATAACGAAGATTGTTTTAGTGAACGCAGATTTTAAACCATAAATATTCTAATTGTTGCATTTTCTTTTTGCATGGCGGTACTTTAAAGCAAAGAAATCCATCAATGCTATTAACATCATTGCCGGAACAAGCATCGCCGCTATGGTTATCGGCACAGCGGCATTGATATTAGTGTTAAGTGTTTTCAACGGATTTGAAGACCTTGTCAAGTCCTTATATTCCTCCTTTTACACTGATCTAAAGATCTCGCCTGCTTCCGGAAAAAACATTACAGTTACTGCTCAGCAATTGCAGCGATTGAAAAATATCAACGGGGTAAAGAATTATTCATTGGTGGTAGAAGAGAAGGCGCTGGTACAGAACGGCGAGTACCAATCTGTAATGTACCTCAAGGGAGTTGATGAAAATTACCGGTATGTAACGGGAGTGGCGGACCATATCGTCAAGGGTGAATACGATCTTGGAACGGAAGATGCGCCCAAATTAATTTTAGGTGGTGGAGTAGAAGGGGCACTTGGCATACAGGCGGATAAAAACATTTTCATTCTAAAGATTTACCTGCCACGAAAAAGCAATACCGAACAGATCGACCCGCTAAACGATATCAGCAACGATTCCATTCGTACATCGGCCGCATTCAGAATCCAGCAGGACTTCGATACCAAGTATGGGATAACTAATATTGATTTTGCTAAAAAAGCGCTGAAAATTGGTGCTGATGAATACAGCGGCGTAGAAATAAATCTTGTGGAGCCCACCGACGCCGATAAGCTAAAAAAAGAGGTTCAGAAAGCATTCGGGCCTGCCTACCTTGTTCAAACAATATATGAACAAAATCAGAGCTTATACGCGGTCATGAATATGGAACGGTGGATCATTTACGGTGTACTTTGCCTGATACTGGTAGTGGCCGCTTTTACAATGATAGGCGCTTTGACAATGCTGGTGCTCGAGAAGCAAAAAGATATCAGTGTGCTGCACGCACTGGGGGCGAATAAAAATTTTATTCAAAAGGTATTCTTAAATGAAGGCCTTTTATTGGCGCTGGTTGGTACCGTAGTTGGGATGCTTTTAGCCCTGGCAATAATATTATTGCAGATAAATTTTCACCTTATCCCTTTGGAGGGAGCATCATTCCTGATCGACTACTTCCCGGTAAAACTAAGGTGGACAGATTTTCTGCTGGTAACGGTCACCGTTTTTGTAATAGCCGTGATTGCTTCGATTCTCCCTGCACGCAAAGCGGCGAGCCAGGAATTTTCCTTGAGGAGTGAATGAGCCTTCAAATAAAAAAAATAAAATTAGCCGCCCTTCCGAACCCAAGGGTTAATAATCCCCCAATGTTTCCGGCAGTTGGGCTAAGGCTTTCGCCAGTTGCTCATCATTAGGAGCAATACCATGCCATTCATGGGAGCCTTCCATAAAGTCAACGCCTTTACCCATTTCTGTATGCATCAAGATGGCAATGGGCTTACCCTTACCCGTTAACGACCTGGCTTTTTCAAGTGAGGCGACCGTTTCATCCATGTCGTTACCATTCATTTCAAGCGTAGTCCAGCCAAAAGCATCGAATTTCTGGCGGATATTTCCAAGGCTCATAACTTTATCGGTAGGTCCATCAATTTGCTGACCATTCCAGTCGATAGTGGATATAAGATTATCCACTTTGTGATGGGCTGCAAACATGACGGCTTCCCATATCTGTCCCTCGTCCAGTTCTCCATCGCCGTGCAAGGAAAAAACAAGGTTTGTTTCTTTATTTAGTTTTTTTGCCAATGCCGCTCCAATAGCCACGCTCATGCCCTGTCCCAGCGATCCACTGGCGATCCGGATGCCGGGTAAATGTTCATGAGTGGCGGGGTGACCCTGTAAGCGGGAGTTTATCTTGCGGAAAGTGGCCAATTCTTTAAGTTCAAAGTAGCCAGACCGGGCCAGCGTAGCGTAAAACACCGGCGAAATATGGCCATTGGATAAAAAGAACACATCCTCATTGGTGGCATCCATATTAAAGGAGGGGTTGTGCTTCATTATTTTGAAATAAAGAGCAGTAAGAAATTCGGTACATCCCAGGGAACCACCAGGGTGCCCACTGCTGCTTCCGTGTACCATTCTTACGATATCCCTGCGTATTTGCGTTGCAATTGCCTTAAGTTCAGACATAAAAATTAGGAACTTTTTAAACTTTTTGTATCTTGCCGCCTCAAATATTCCAAACGAGCTGCAAAAATGCGGTTTTTTCGTATATAAAATCCATCCGTTGATATTATCTGCGTAAATCGAATGGTCCTGAGGGATTGAACATTAATATTGATGGGGTTATTAGTTGATTCAAATCCGATGATGATCTAAAAGGTTAAGCCTATTTTTGTACCGTAAATCCCTTGTTGATGCTTGATGTATTACTAACAGCCTCTGTTTCGTTCATTATATCTTTCCTGGCTATACCAGTTGTTATGCAAATCGCAGAACAAAAGAAGCTATTTGATGTTCCAGATGAGCGAAAAGTACATACACATGCAGTAACTTCTTTAGGTGGAGTTGGTATGTTTGCCGGTTTTCTACTTGCCGCTTTACTCTCCATTCAGGGATATCTTAATCCAGAATTTCAATATTTTTTCGCGGCCGCCCTTGTCATTTTTTTCCTTGGATTAAAGGATGATCTCGTGGTATTATCTGCGAGCAAAAAGTTTATTGGACAGGTGGTAGCCGCTTCAATTATTATACATCTTGGCGGCATACGATTGGACAGTATGCATGGATTATTTGGTTTCGACCAATTACCGGAAGCTTTTGCATTAGCGCTTACCTATCTTACAATTATAGTTGTCATCAATTCATTTAACCTAATCGATGGTATCGACGGTCTTGCAGCTAGTTTGGGCACAATGACAATGCTGATTTTTGGCACCTATTTTTACATGGTCGGTTTTCAGGCTTATGCACTCCTGGCCTATTCACTATGCGGCAGTCTTATTGCTTTTCTTATTTTCAATCATCATCCGGCTAAAATTTTCATGGGTGATTCAGGATCGCTCATGATAGGGCTGATAAATTCAATACTGGTTATTAAATTCATCAATGTTGCCAGTGATCCGGCGATTGCGATACCAATTGAATCTGCGGCCGCTATTGGTTTTTCGATCATGATAGTTCCGTTGCTGGATACGTTGCGGGTTTTTGCGATCCGTATTTTCAAGGGATGCTCTCCTTTTACACCAGATCGTAACCACGTCCATCACTTATTGATGAATTGGGGTTTCGGTCATGCTGTCATTACCTTGCTGTGTGTTGGTCTTAATATCGGGTTCGTAATATTTGCATACACATTCAGGGCCATCGGGCCGACTTACTTGTTATTGACGATGCTGTCTATTTCATTTGCCGGTTTCGGTTTTTTATATTACCGGAGGCCAAGGCATACAACAATTACTGTTGCCAAGCGAATGAATGGAACTACTGAGCTTAAAACTGCTTCAAAAGTTGTTACACTTACCCAGGAAACCGCTACCGCAGATCACAATTAAAAGACGTTATTTTCTATTATAATTGCCTGGAAAAAATTTCATTTTCCCCAGGCATTTTTTTTAAAATGATCCCTTTCGTTAGCTTTGCTTCTTAATTTTTTTTATGACTGCAGATATTTCAAGTATTATTTCAGGAGCTGAGGACCAGATGAAAAAAGCGATCAATCACCTGGAAGCCGAATTGATAAAGATAAGAGCCGGTAAAGCTAATCCCAATATGCTTGATAACATTGTAGTTGACTATTATGGTTCACCGATGCCGGTGAACCAAGTTGGTAACATCAGCGTAATGGATGCTCGTACGTTAACTATACAACCGTGGGAAAAAAATATGCTTCAGCCCATCGAACGTGCTATTATTAATGCAAATATCGGTGTTACCCCACAAAACGATGGAGTGATCATTCGTCTTTTCCTCCCACCTCTTACCGAAGAAAGAAGAAAAGAACTGGTGAAAAGATGCCAGGGAGAAGGGGAACATTCAAAGATTGCCATCCGGAACATCAGACGTGAAGCAATAGAAAGCATAAAAAAATTACAGAAGACCGGGCTTAGCGAAGATGCAGCTAAAGACTCGGAAGCAGAGGTACAGCAGGTCACCGATAAGTTTATTTTAGCAGTAGATAAACACCTCGGAACAAAAGAAAAAGAGATCATGGCTGTTTAGCCAACTTTGTCAGCATTTATTTTAACAAGCGGGTTTTCATCCCGCTTTCTTTTTGTGAGCCAGGTATGCCCAGGGCATCTAACGGGAACGTAAGTCCAAAGCAAGAGTGTTTACCGCGGGGTAAAATCTGAAGGAAGCGGAGTACAAAGTTGTGAGTTGACGAACAGAAACAAGATACACGGCTTACTTAAATAAAAGGAAAGCGAAGGTCTTGAAACGACAGGATACATTATTATTTTTTTAACTTGTGCTTAAATAAACAGGTCTCAATATGGGCAAGATCAAACTAAATGAGCTGGGTACAAGAGCTCCTAAAGACCTTGATAAAAAAGAAACGAGGGAAAAGACGCTGGCCATAATAGAAGAACTGGACGTATTACAAAACCTGTTATACGCGGAAAATAAGCATTCCATATTGATAGTGATACAAGGCATGGATGGCAGCGGTAAGGACGGGGTGATAAGAAATGTGCTGGGGAATATGAACCCGCAGGGGGTAGCAGTGACATCATTTAAAGTGCCGACAGATGAGGAGGCCTCGCATGATTTTCTCTGGCGAATTCATGAACATACACCACAAAAGGGGGTAATTCAAATCTTCAACAGGTCCCATTATGAAGATATCGTGGTAACAAGAGTGCATGGCTGGTGTGATGACAAACTCGCAAAGAAAAGAATGAAAGCGATCAACGATTTTGAAGACTTGTTACAAGAACATAATAATACGCATATCCTAAAATTTTACCTGCACGTATCGCCAGAAGAACAACATGAGAGACTCACCGAACGGATGAAGGATCCAGCGAAAAAGTGGAAATACAACGAGAAAGATTTCGAGGAAGCCAAACTTTGGGATAAGTATATGGAGATGTATGAAGACTGTTTCGGCAATTGTAACAACCCGGAATGGGCCGTTGTTCCTTCCGATCAAAATTGGTATAAAGAATATCTTATTGCTACGCAGCTGCATGCGTTGTTGAAGAGTCTCAACATGCAGTACCCCGGGTTAAAAAAATCATGAGCAGATCTTATTAAGTTTTTTTAAACTGGTTTATTCTCAGAACTTTATTTAACCTTTATTGTTTCACCTAAAATTTACGATTATGGGAATGCTAAAAGAGTTTAAAGAGTTTGCAATGAAAGGCAATATTGTAGACCTTGCTGTTGCTGTAATTATTGGTGGCGCCTTTGGAGCCATTATTTCATCGTTTGTCGATGATGTAATTACACCGCTATTGCTGACGCCTGCTTTGGAGGCAGTTGGGGCAAAAGATATTGGCCAGTTAACCTGGGGCACGGTGAAATACGGAAATTTTCTTTCAGCCATAATAAAATTTATTGTTATTGCCTTTGTTTTGTTTTTGTTGCTTAAAGGCATGAATTCGATGATGAAGAAGAAAGAGGTGGCTGCTGCACCAACTGCGGAAGAAATACTTTTACTTCGTGAGATCCGCGACGCCCTGAAAAAATAAACTTTTCCACAATGACGGCCTGCCTGGTCGTTGATGTTGAAATCAGGCAATCGTTGCCTAAGGCTATTTCCCTTACTTTTGTAGCGTCCTGTGCTGGCTATCTTGTCAAATCACAGGACACTTTTATCTATATAATACCTGACTCGTGAATAATGTCTCATACCAGATAAAACTTGCCCAGTTTGAAGGGCCGTTTGACCTGCTGTTATTTTTTATTGAAAGGGACGAACTGGATATTTACAATATTCCTATAACGAGGATCACCAACGACTTTCTTGATTTTATACACCAGGAAGAAGCTGTTAACATTGAGCTTTCGAGTGAGTTTATTTTGTTTATCTCGACGCTGATGCGCATTAAGGCGAAAATGTTATTGCCCCGCAAGGAAATTGATGCACAAGGCAACGAGATCGATCCGCGTGAAGAACTCGTCAATAAAATACTTGAGTATAAAAGATTTAAAGAGGCGTCTGCGAAAATGGCCGAGATGGAAGCGTTGCGGATGCTGATGGTAAAGCGCGGTAATATACAGAAAGAGCTATCGCATCTTGGTGAGGAAGCGGGCGAAGGAACGGAGATCCAGAACATCACGTTGTTCAAACTAATGAAAGCGTTTGAACGTGCGATGCAGAAATATTCTGACAAGATCAATATGCCGGTGCATACGGTGGTGCAATACAGGTACACCATGGAGGGGAGCCGTGAGGATATGCTGTCATTGGCAGAGACAGGAAAAACAGTTGCTTTTGAAAGAATTTTCGAAAAAGCAGAAAACAGGGTTCATGCTATCTTTCTTTTTCTTTCGCTGCTTGAACTGGTGCAGGGAAAATTTTTAAAGATCATCACCGGTGAAGGAATGAATAACTTTATCATTGAATACAATGAACCTGAAAAGCGTCTCGCTGAGCTCGAAGAAGAAAACCAACCTCAATAAACTTAAAAACTATTATTATGAAAAGATTTGCTACAGCTAACTGGAAAGGATCCGGGAAGGAAGGAAAAGGAACTAATACAACTCAATCGGGTGTTTTAAGTAATACACAATATTCTTTCAGCAGTCGTTTTGAAGAGGGTATAGGTACTAATCCCGAAGAGCTGGTAGCTGCGGCCCACGCTGGTTGCTTTAGTATGAAACTGAGTTTTGTGTTAAATGCCGCGGGTTTTACACCGGACAATATTGATACAAAATGTACGATCACGCTTGACCCGGCCGCCGGCATTACAGAAAGTCATCTTGAAGTGAAAGCGTCGGTACCCGGCATAGAAGCTGCTAAGTTTGCAGAATGTGCCGCAGAAGCCAAAGCTAATTGCCCGATCAGCAAATTGTTGAATACAAATATTACTATGGAAGCGACGCTTGCTTAAGTCATTGCTTTATGAAGCAGCCGGTCACTCATATATCCAAAGGAGTACCGGCTTTTTTGATGCGTTAATAACAGGCTTAAGATATTGCAGAAAGCCGGGAGAAACAGTAGGACATCCATCACTCTGGCAGATATCGTCTTTGACTTCTGTTTCCGGAACACATTCATGTGCATGCAGCACAACGAATCGTTCAAAAGCCTTATCATTCGTTCTATCCAGTCCGTGCAGTTTATAGGCAAGACCAAACCGCCCTGTATAAGCATACCCCACTTTGTATTTTCCTAAAGAAGAACAACCACAGCCCACCACATTGCCATATTTTCTTCCTTCGAGCCAGGATTCGTTGCAACGGCCATGCGTCACAAGCCCCGAATTGCTGAGCGTATCTTTTTTCAGATCATAAATAAAAAAGCGATTTTGACCTGATGGTAAACTCATATCCACAAACAAACAGATCGCCTGGTTAAAACCTTTTAAACGAATAAATCGTTTCGCATCGACTGCTTTTAATTGCATTTTTTTCAATGATGGATCGGGTACCCGATAGCTATCGCGTTCATGCTGTTGAGAACTGCCTGCGACCCAACTGGCTTTCGTTCTTTTCCAAAAGCCCGACGAAAACAACCAGGTGATTGATAGTAGCAGGAAAAAGATCAGCAGTAAGATGCGTGGTTTAGGCATAAAAAACGGTTAAGCCAATATACAGATGCTTAACCAGCGAAAGTTAATAATAAAAATTTTCCGCCACTGTTAAAGATTTTCCAACAACAGGTCGTTAAAACCCGCATCATGTTTTTCAGGCACATGCATTTTAATCGATGGCAAAAGCAAACAATGTAGCGCTGCCATCCATATTTGACATTCCCATTCCTATCATACTAAATGCATATTCACCTCTCGGCAATGGCTTGTCAATTACCAATTCCCAATAGCCTTCCCTGATCTTTTTTACGCTAAACGTATATTTATCACCCGACAGCGATTTTTTTCCCCCAAATGCTCCCGGGGCTTTCTGCATAAGGATCTTTCTTTTGCCCTTGGCATTTTCTGCTTTGTACAATGTAATAGTGTTAGCAGGGTCATTCATACTTCCCATCATGTCACCCATTCCTTCCGTCATTGAAGGATCCATACCATTAGCTATCAACATGGAATCCCGTTGCGGTGAGGATGTTTTGACAGAAGACCCATTAGAAAAAACAAAAGAAAAGTGGGGCTGTTTTTGCAACCTGACAGAAGATTTTTCCCCATCAAGGATATATCCGTTTTCGTACCCACCAAAGCCTCCCATCTTTGTTTTACTTTCCATTTTAGAACTTCCTTTTTCCAAACGCACAACAGAATTGATACTATCTTTTTGAAGATAATACACTTCTTTACTAAATTCTGGTTCGGGGTAATTATTTTGTGCTTGCAGTGCAAGGACGCCGGATACAAGTATAAGTGGTATAGTTAAATATTTCATGTGTGTATCTTTTTTTTAGATCCTTTATTTCTCCCTTTCCACAGACTCAGCATTCAGAACTACAGTATTGTTTTATTTTTCGGGGTACTCCGCTGGTTCATTTATTTCATTCTTCTTTTTCTTTCTTTTTTGAAACAGGTTGTTTGCCAAAGCGCCAGCCGACTGATATTTGAATCACATTATTTCTTGCGTCCTCGCTGGAGAAAGAGGGCTTTTGCAAACTCTGGAGGTCTTTGTAAACGTTCGCTAAACTTACATTATACCTGGCACCGATTATGAGTCCTGCAACGGGATGGATCTCTACACCCACAGCATAACCATAGTCGATCCGGTTATACAAGTTCATGATCTTGTTCTCCATGGCGTTTCCTGTAGTATTACTACTGTCCACCTGGGCACTGACCAGGTAAGATGTTTGAGCGCCTAACATCAGCGAAAAATACTTAGTAATATTTATAGACATAAGTTGACCCATCTGGATATAATCGAGGTTAACATTGCCGGTATTGGAAGCGCTTTTATAATCGTAGCCCTGGCGGGAGAAAAGTATCTCCGTACGGGAGCTGAGGATTTTTTTTGAAGGCGGAGCCAGAAATATCCCTGCATGAAAACCGGATTTGCTACTGCTGTTAATGTCAGCGGCTTTAGAAACCCTGGCGAAGTTGAGACCTGCTTTCACACCAATCTGCGCCAGCAGGGAACAAGGACAGATCAACGCCAGGTAAAGAATTAATTTTTTCATGATTAGTTGTTTTTAAAAGTTAGAATGATTGAATAACTGTACTGAATTGCAGGAACAGAATGAAAGGATATCATAGAAGCAATGCGGCCTGCGAAATTGAATATCGGAATCACAAACAATCAATCAATCACTGCTTTTCCAATCTATCCCAAAAGCAAAAACGGTAAATTCTTTAAGGTCCATATTTTTTACCCAAACAAACCCATATTCACCGGCTGCTAATTGTTCGGGCAGTTGTATCTGGTAATTATCTTTCGAGATCATTTTTACGCTAAAATTGACAAGCCTTCCTTTTGCCTCATCTTTATTATTTAATACGCCTTCCCTGGAAGTAACAGTTGCTTCTCTTTTCTGCTCAGCGGGAACAAATTCGTACAGTTTGATATAGGATGTCAGGTCGATTACATCGCCACTGGTCTTTATAAAAAAGACGATATCTTTTTTTGCCACAAAACGTATCTTAGAAGATGAAGCATCCATGCTCAAAAATTGCTTGGCTCCTTTTAACCCAAGGGTTTTCTTTTTGGTTACCATCAAAGCATTGGCATTTTCTAGTTTTATAAGGCTGTTTCCGTCATTGTTAAAGTAATATGGCTGATTTATGAATTCCGGTGTGGGTAAAACGATTTCCTTAACCGCAGCAGGTATCACAACTGGTTTTGGCACCACCTTTTTTTTGGCAGGTTTAGGTCCGTGTTTTACGATTATGGTATCATATTTTGCCCCTTTTTTGACAACCCTGTTCTGGCCCTGCACGGCTGAATCCAAGCCCAGGAAAATAATGAATGACACGGTGACAAAAACTAAATTCTTTTTCATCAGCATTATTTTAAACAGTTAAACTTATCGGGTTACCTATTTTCATAGCAATAGAACAAAAATTAGTTTCCGGGGAGTGGAGATTTGAAAAATAAAAGTAAATGAATACCTGTCCCGGCCTTTCACCCGAAACAGTGATTCTATATGTTTGCCGGGCGAATCACCTGAAAAGGTGAGAACATTAATTCCAGGCGAGCATTAATCTTCTTTTATTTGTGTTATGGTATATTTAAAAAACACCCCGCTCCCTTCTTCCCCTATTACTTGTGTTTGCTCACCTTTGGCTTCAAATTTTAGTTGCTGAGGAAATGCAGGCAACATTCCAGAGGCCAGGGCGTTTGCCAGGGCATTGGTTTCGATGAATGTACGACCCCCGGGTACAAGAGTAGGACAGGTAAATTGTAATAAAGGAAATAGTGTGGGTAACGTCCAAACGTAATTTCTAAACCGGTAGGAGAGGAATGCGGAAGAACTTTAATAACCGGTGGCCTAATTAACCTAATTCAGCCACTGCATGGCCATTGGAAGAGCTTATGATTTTTATCTCGTAGGCAACATCACAAATAAGAATATTGCTTACCACTTTGATATCCTCAAATACCATTCCCTTGTGCTTAACTAAGTTGTTATCTGCTTACTGCTACTGGATTTTAAGTTTATATTGGTGAATCGTCAAGGCCTCGGAAACAATCACCTGAAACTGGTATTTTAACCTGATTGTTTGATATTATGGGGAAGAACATCAACCTTTATGAAGAATACCAGTTCTACTTCTCATGCAGGCTCTATCATTATATTTTTCCAGGGTTGCGATGGTCCGACTGCATTTTTCCAGGTAAGCACTGTTGCACCGCAGATTTTTGTCCAATTAATCCGCGAGAGTGATCGTTTAAATATTGTAAATCAAAGTAACGGGCAGGGTTTGATACAGGAGTACTGGAAAATAGTAACGGAGCAGATTAATATCCACTGCCGCATTGGTTATACAAAAAAGAAATTGGATGTCCGTCACCGGGCAGGGAAGGGAACTCAGTGGAATACTGAATTTAACGTGTGTGATTTTTGGAATTAAGCGACTGAACAGCCATTATAAAGTATCAGTGCGGTGGGAACTAGATTTTTAATCATATTCAAACTTACCATGTTGAACGGGTTTGACCAATACAGGCAATTATTTGTTGCAGCAAGTTTGTTATTGCTACCCTTCTCTCTATTCCCCCAGAACAAATATATTGATAGCCTGCAGATGGTCTTGCGGAATGCCCGGCAGGACACAATAAAGATGAAATTAAGTTACAAGCTGGCCGAGCAAGTAGCGGGATATGATGTAACAAAAGCGGAACAATATCTCGAAGAGGGATATAAGTTGGCAAAAGCAGGCAACAACGCCTATTATATGGCTTCTTATTTCTTGAACAAAGGTGAATTGTTATTTGACTTGTCAAAATATCCCCGGGCAAATCTATGTTTTGATTCGGCGATAGTATTATTTGATCGTTTGATACAGTCCACAGAAAAGGATGAGACAAGGATCATCATTTATAAGCTCGCAAAAACTGATTGCCTGATTGGAAAAGGCCTTTTAGCCGCAAAACTTTATCGTTACCAGGAATCTATCCAGTATTATCTGCAGGCAGTTGCTGGTATTGAGAATTTAGAAGGCAAGGGTAAAAATGATTATTTGGCCACATTGTATGCTGATCTCGCAAGTGATTATTATGAACTGGAGCAATTTGAGCAATCGCTTGAATATGATAAGAAAGCCCTGCCCTATTTAAGCCAGGCGGATAATGTTGACCTGTATGTCATCGGGAATCTTTTTGTGGCTGATGACTACAGCGGGTTATCGAAGTTTGATTCTTCGTCAGCCTATCTTGAAAAAGTGAGGCCGCTGGTAGCGAAGTTGAATAAACCTAATTTAAACGTTCGGTTTTATTATATACTCGGCGGTATTTACCGGAAGAAAAAAGAATGGAACAACGCCCTGGTGAATTTTCAAAATGCAAAGGAAGCCGCCCTGAACATGAAAGATGACTTCCAGGTATTAAACACCAATGAAGGTATAGCCGCTTGTTATATGCAGCTGGGTGATCATGCAATGGCAAGGCAGCTGGCACTAAATGTTTTTAATGAGTCAGGCAGAATGGATGTGCCGTTGGGAAGGATGCAGGCATTGCAACTGCTTACTGAAATTGAAGAAAGATCGGGGAATCTGGATAAAGCATACCTGTATCAAAAAAAATTCATACTGGTAAGCGATAGTATGAAGAAAGAAAAATTGCAAAGGCAGATGAACGAAACAGAGGCGAAGTATCAGAATGAAAAAAAAGAACGGGAAATACTCCAGCTACAAAAAAGCAATGCAGTTCAGGCTCTTTCACTACAAAGGAAATCAACCTTTAACTATTTCCTGATAGGATCTGTAGTGGCATTATTAATTACAGGGTTCCTGGGTTATCGTAATATCCGTCACAGGCAGCAATTGGCACGTCAGCGGGATGAACTAAATCAGCAGCGCATCCGTGAATTAGAAAAAGATAAGCAATTAGTAGCGGTGGATTCCCTGCTTAAAGGCCAGGAAGAAGAACGAAGCCGGCTGGCAAAAGACCTGCACGATGGATTGGGTGGATTATTATCAGGTGTAAAATTCTCTTTAAGCAATATGAAAGACAATTTAATCATAACTCCGGATAATATGACTGTCTTTGAACGGTCTTTAGACATGCTCGACACATCTATCAAAGAGTTGCGAAGAGTAGCACATAATATGATGCCAGAAATGCTGGCTAAATTTGGCCTCGATGAAACAGTAAGGGAGTATTGCAATACGGTCAACACGACTAAACTGCTAACGGTAAAATATCAATCTATTGGAATGGAAATCCGCCTGGATAAGGCAACAGAAATTATTATATACCGGATTATACAAGAGCTTCTGAATAACGTAATTAAGCATGCAGCAGCTACAGAAGTGTTTGTTCAATTAATAAAAGAGGACGACCGGTTGAACGTAGTAGTTGAAGATAATGGCAGAGGGTTCAATACAGCTGTACTTGAGACAAGCAAGGGAGCTGGCTGGATTAATACTCGTTCACGTGTTGAATATTTAAAAGGTCAATTGGATATTCATTCAGAGCCAGGCAAGGGAACATTGGTAAATATGGAATTCAATGTATAAAATATGATGACGCATTCCCGGTGTGGTAGTAAGCAGGTATTTGAGCAATAGTTAAACGAGAGATAAGTATGATCAAGGTTTTTATAGTAGATGACCATCCTGTTGTAATAGAAGGTATTCATTCATTACTGATGAACGAAAAGGACATTGCGTGGGTGGGGCAGGCCATGAATGCCGCGTCCTGTCTCGGGTTTTTTGTAAACAACACAGCGGATGTGGTTTTAATGGACATCAGTATGCCTGGTGTAGACGGGGTCGAATTATGTGCTGTGATGAAGGAAAAATATCCTGGCATTTTTATTCTTGGGCTAAGTACTTTCAACCAGGGCTTGTATATTAAAAAAATGATGGAAAACGGCGCTTCGGGTTATATACTAAAAAATTCATCAAAAGAAGAGTTGATAACAGCTATACACGCTGTGTATGACGGTGGCATATACTTTAGTGGTGAAGCAGGACAGGCTTTAGCGGAGTATCAAAAATCTTCCAAAACAGAGTTGCCGCTGTTGACGCCAAGAGAAAAGGAAATATTAGAGTTGATAGCCGAAGGATATACTAACCCGCAGATAGCGGGGAAAATATTTCTTAGCCAGTTTACAGTAGATAGCCATCGAAAAAATTTGCTGGCGAAATTAAATGTAAAAAACACTGCGATGCTTATCAAGTTTGCTGTTGAACATAAGTTGATTTAGCACTTCCAAAAACACGACCCTCTCATCGTTTTTCTAACTCGCCTGGAGAATTAGCGACAGACAGCTGATATTGTAACCGGATGCCACGGTTTGCTCAAATCGTTTTATTATAGGTATACGGCGTTTTTATTAGCTATAATGAAAATCCCGCCGGATGGCAGGACTAATTTTTTTTGAATTACTGTTATTGAAAGACCTGGATAGTTACTTTGTCCTTCATTATTTCACGCACAGCATCCGCGATAGCAGGCGCATCATAGCCGCATTCACGCTGCAATTCCTTTGGAGTGCCATGCTCAACGATTGTATCGGGTATGCCCAATATGCGAATATCATTTTTATAGTTGTGCTGAGCCATGAACTCAAGTACGGCGCTGCCAAAACCACCTTCTATGCAACCATCTTCCACAGTGATAATTTTTTCATAACCTGCCAGCGCTTCATGTAATAATTCCTGATCCAAAGGTTTTGCGAAGCGCATATCATAGTGAGCGGGATTCAAGCCATCATTTTTTAGATCACGGATAGCTGCTGCAGCAAAATTACCCGGGTGACCCAATGTCAGGATCGCAATGTCTTTCCCATCTTTTAGTTTTCGTCCTTTACCGATCCCGATCTCTTTCATTACTGTTTTCCATTCCGGCATTACACCTTCTCCCCTTGGATAGCGGATCACAAATGGAAGCGTTGTAGATTCCAGTTGAGCTGTGTACATCAGGTTCCGAAGTTCACTTTCATTCATCGGTGCGCTTACGATCATGTTGGGTACACAGCGCATATAAGCAATATCATAAGCGCCATGGTGGGTGGGGCCGTCATCACCAACCAGTCCTGCACGGTCCAAACAAAACACGACAGGCAATTTCTGTATCGCAACATCATGCACTACCTGATCGTAAGCCCGCTGCATAAAAGACGAATAAATGTTGCAAAACACTTTCATGCCCTGTGTAGCCATACCTGCGCTTACTGTTACGGCATGCTGCTCCGCGATACCTACATCAAATGCCCGGTCAGGCATTTTCTCCATCATGTATTTTAGCGAACAACCCGAAGGCATAGCCGGTGTGATGCCAAATATTTTCTCATTCTTCTCTGCGAGTTCAATAAGGGTATAGCCAAACACATCCTGGTATTTCGGTGGTTGCGGCAGATCGTATTTCCTTTTTTGTATTTCCCCTGTTATTTTATCAAAGAGGCCCGGGGCATGCCATTTTGTTTGGTCCTTTTCAGCCAGAGCATATCCTTTACCTTTTACAGTGACAATATGGAGCAACTTTGGCCCCGGAATTTCACGAAGGTCTTTCAGCGTATCAACCAGTTTCGCTACGTTGTGGCCGTCAATCGGCCCAAAATAGCGTAGTTTTAATGCTTCAAATAAATTAGCGCTGCTGCTTACCATTCCTTTCATTCCTTCGGTCAGTTTGTGGCCCATCGCCCGGCTGAAATTTTTACCCACCGGTAATTTGCCCAGCAGTTTCCAGACATCATCTTTTACCTTATTATAAGTTGGTGAGGTGGTAATATCCGTAAGGTATTCTTTCAAAGCGCCAACATTGGGATCAATGCCCATGTTGTTATCGTTGAGAATGATCAGCATGTCCGTATCTGCGACACCTGCATGATTCATTCCTTCGAAAGCAAGCCCCGCCGTCATAGCGCCATCACCGATAATGGCTACACACTTTCTACCTGTTTCGCCTTTATATTTTGCCGCCATAGCCATACCGAGGGCGGCGGAAATAGACGTGGAAGAATGGCCTACACCAAATGTATCATATTCGCTCTCACTGCGTTTCGGAAAACCGCTGATACCATTGTACTTCCTGTTGGTGATAAAATTATCACGACGGCCGGTAAGTATCTTATGGCCATAAGCCTGGTGGCCGACATCCCAAACCAACTGATCGTAAGGTGTATTATAAACGTAATGCAGGGCAGTTGTTAGTTCCACTACGCCAAGGCTGGCGCCAAAATGGCCTCCGTAAACGCTTACTACATCGATAATGTATTGCCGCAACTCATCACAAACCTGGTGCAATTTCTCACGGGGCAACTTTTTAAGATCAGCAGGGGAATCAATAGTTTTTAATAACGGTCCGGGAATTAGTTCCATGTGCCTGTTTTAGCGGTGTAAAAGTAATATAATATTCTGAGCCCCTGCCGGCAAAAAGCTTCGACAAATAACAATTATGGCGTTCTTTTATTGTGTGTTTTCAAACTGCTGTTCAATATTTAATAAGACACGGTATAACACCGGCAGGCTGTTCATGCAACCAAATAAATTGATCAGTGACAAGCCTTTAACAAATCATTGCATTAGCTTTAGCGTTCGGGTTTTGTGCATAATGGCTTAAATATCCCTTTTGTAAAACTTATTTTCCACTGATATATTTACAAAGTCACAGAGAGGCTAAAATGGTTAGATTTGTCAGCTATGCGTATTGGTAACTCAAGATATTGGCTTTTTCAATTTATAGGCTGGGGTTCTTTTGCTCTGATTAATACCTTTTTTGCTTTTTCCTTTGACAGGCTTACACCCGATTTTTTTAAGCGATTGGGTGTATTCCTCATTCTTGGTATCTTTTTTTCTCACCTGATGCGGGTAATCATTATCCGGTACGGGTTGTTACAAAAAACCCTCAACAAGCAGATACTCCAGTTTTTTATTATCACTTTTTGCCTCGCTATACTTGTTTCCTATCTCAGCGTTGAGGCGTTGATCAGTTTTGGCCTGATAAAACAGGATGAGATTGCCCTGCTGGAGAGAACGGATGTAAGCTATTGGGTCAGTAAGCTATTGCTGGTGCTAAGCAGCGCTTTTTCATATTTCATCCTTTTCTTCATCTGGAGCCTGATCTATTTTGTGTATCATTATGTGGCTAAAAGCCGTAAACAACAGATGGATACGCTGCAGCTGGAAACACTGGTCAAAGAGCTTGAACTAAAAACGATCAAAGCACATATCAATCCCCATTTCATTTTTAATTCACTGAATAGTATAAGGGCTTTGGTGGATGAAAATCCCGAAAGAGCCAGAAAAGCTATAACAGAGCTGAGTAGTATCCTTCGTAGCAGTATGCAAGCCGACAAATCCGAGGCTGTTCCTTTCGAAAAAGAATTGTATATCGTAAAAGATTACCTGGCACTGGAGAACATGCGTTTTGAAGACCGGCTGAAAATAGAGTACCATGTTGATGTGGATACACTACCCTTGCCCGTGCCGCCTATGATGTTGCAGACATTAGTGGAAAATGCAATCAAACATGGCATCAACAAACAGATATTGGGTGGAGTGGTGAGGATCATTTCCACGATCAAAGATAATTTTCATGAACTCTCTGTGCAGAATACCGGTTATCTCAATGGCCACGTGACAGGCGAAGGATTTGGGTTATCGAGCACTACCAACCGCCTCAGTCTTTTATACGGAAATAAAGCTAAATTTGAGATCAAACAGGCATCACCTACACTTGTTGAAGCAAAAGTAACGATACCTGTTGCAGACGATTATTAAAACAATTCACATGAGAGCAATTATCATTGATGATGAACGCCTGGCCAGGGCCGAATTAAAAAAACTACTGCAGGATTTTCCGGAGATAGAAGTGATAGATGAAGCTGCGAATGCGGAAGAAGGTATTTCAAAAATAGACAGCCAGCAGCCGGATCTTATATTCCTGGATATCCAAATGCCGGGAAAGACAGGGTTTGATATGCTTGCCGAACTGGAACGGTCGCCACAGGTGATCTTTACTACGGCTTATGATGAGTTTGCGTTAAAAGCTTTTGAGGTGAATGCGCTGGATTATTTATTAAAACCGGTCGAACCAAAGCGTCTTGCAGATGCTATACATAAGTTGCAGCATGGCGAGCACAAGGACCAAAGAACAGCAGAAGAGTATACCAATAACAGTATATTAAGTGAGCATGACCAGGTATTTGTGAAAGATGGCGAGCGTTGCTGGTTTGTAAAACTGAGCGAGATCCGCTTGTTTGAAAGTGTTGGCAACTACGCGAAAGTTTTCTTTGGCCCCAACAAGCCGCTGATCTTAAAATCACTGAATGCGCTGGAAGAAAGACTGGATGAAAAATTTTTCTTCCGGGCCAACAGGAAGCATATTGTTAACCTGAGAATGATCGATAAAGTAGAACCGTATTTTAACGGAGGACTATTATTGGAATTAAAAGGCGGTGAAAAAATTGAGGTAAGCCGGAGACAGACGGTGAAGTTTAAAGAGATGATGAGTTTGTAATTTGAAAGATGAGTACGTGTAGATTGAAAATGCATGTCCTTGTTTAAAGATGACTATTAGAATTATTAACAACAAGCTATAAACAACGTTATAACACAAGTATGAAAAAATTTATTGTTACGGGGTTATTGATTTCAATAACCTCTTTTTTATTAGCGCAGCAGACCGGGGTTATTTTTAATCCTAAAGAAGTGCATCGAATAGAAAGTGTTCTGGCATCGGATGCCATGAAGGGAAGAAAAGTGTACAGCCCGGAAATAGATAAGGCGGCCGATTTTATAGCTGCTGAATTTAAAGCGGCGGGTTTACAACCGTGGAAGGATAATAACTTCAGACAGGAATTTGCTATGATCAGCCCAAAACAAATCAGTGTTACTGCTAATTTTGACAATGCTGAATTTGATCCTGCTAAGATCATCGTTGTCACCAGCCAGCCGGATTTAACCGTTGACCAATCCTCAGGTTATGAAACGGCGGTCATTAAACCCGGCGGCAATCTTTTCCAGCCTGCGATGGAGTATGCCGGGGCCGAAAAGAGTATGATTATACTGGTAGATACCAGTTATGCCAAAAACTTTTCACGTCTTGGTTTTTTGAAACGGAGCCTTTTTAAATCTGACAAGAGCCTTGTGTTTGTGCTGGCGAATGAGTTGCCAAAAAATTTCAGTATCAACGTGAAGCATGATATAAAAGAACAGAAGCTCGCTAACGTAGTTGGTCTGTTACCGGGCAAAAGCAGGAAGAACGAGTATGTTATTTTTTCCGGGCATTATGACCATATCGGTATTGGAAAGCCTGTTAACGGCGACTCGATCAACAATGGCGCTAATGATGACGCCGCAGGTATTACTGCTGTCATCATGCTGGCAAAATATTTTACTACTTTAAAAGATAATGAGAGAACACTGGTATTCGCTGCTTTCACAGCCGAAGAAGTGGGAGGGTTTGGTTCGCAATATTTTTCAAAACAATTTGCACCAGATAAAGTGAAGGCGATGTTCAATATCGAGATGATAGGAACAGAAAGTAAATGGGGCAAGAATTCCGCCTATATCACCGGATATGATAAAACCGATATGGGTGCTATACTTCAAAAAAACCTTGAAGGCTCGGGATTTACTTTTCACCCTGATCCCTATCCCGACCAGGAACTATTTTACCGTTCGGATAATGCAACGCTGGCCAGGCTTGGAGTACCTGCGCATACTATTTCTACTGCAAAAATGGACAGCGAACCGCATTACCACAAAGTATCTGATCATGTAGAAACATTGGATCTGGAAAATATGGCCATGATCATTAAATCAATTGCGTTAAGCTCAAAAACTATTATTGCAGGGAAAGAAACACCAGCAAGAGTGAAAAAAGAAGACCTGAGATAAATATTTTTAAGACATTTATTTAATTCTATAAACAAAGGACTCTAAAGCTCCTCTCCTTGGGAGAGGGTTGGGGTGAGGTTTTATGAATAAAAAAATCATTTTTGTGATGGCTGCTCTTTTAGTAGTGCAGTCATTACTTTTTGGACAAAGCAGTAATGATACCATCACTGAAAACGGCGTAAAAAGGATAATACATTTTTTAGCTGCTGATTCATTAAAGGGACGTGGTAATGGACGACCCGAATTATTAAAAGCGGGATTATTTATCGGCGATGAGTTTAAAAAAAGCGGGCTGAAGCCTTTGCCTGGCAATGCCGGTTATTCTATCGCCTTCCGGCCGTTTGGCGGGAGTAAAAAATTTGCTACTGATGCTTTGGTATGGAATGGTAAAAAAATGTCAATGGATGAATTCATGTATCTCCATCCGCAGCCGGGTAACTACGCATCCAAAGCTCTTTCTGACTTTACGGTAATTAAAATTGATTCATTTTTTACCGACGATATCCTGGAGAGTTTTAAGCATCTAAAAACTGACCTGCTCTTATGGAGCAACCTGCCACAACCGGATAAAGAAAATTATTTCCCTCCCCTTATTAAAACACCAACCGGCGGATTGAGCCAGAACATACTGATGGTTTGTGCAAATTATCCGCCTGATTCTGTATTGCTTTCAGGAGTATCGAATTATTATTCCAATGTAGAATATAATATCGTTGGCATGCTGCCGGGAAAATCGAAACCTGGTGAAGTAATAATGTTTTCCGCTCACTATGATCACGAAGGGGTTTACCGCCGCGGAAGGAAGAAAGACAGCATCATGAATGGCGCCAATGATAATGCGTCAGGTACCACAGCTTTGCTAATGCTGGCTGATTATTTTGCAAAGCGAAACGATAATGAAAGAACGATATTATTCTGCGCTTTTGCGGGCGAGGAGTTGGGGTTGTTAGGCTCAAAAGATTTTGTCAGTCATATTAACCATGAATCGATCATTGCAGGCATTAATATAGAAATGATCGGCATACCACAATATGGAAAGAATAATGTTTTTATAACAGGGCCTGGTTATTCAACTTTGCCAACCATTCTCGAAAAACAATTTGAGCAGACTCCCGTTAAAGTAAAAGCGGGTCCTTCAGAAGATAAGGAACTTTTTAAGCGAAGCGATAATTTTCCTTTTGTGAAAGAAGGGGTGCCTGCCCATACCATTATGAGTAGTGATGATGATGATAAATGCTATCACCAGCCCTGCGATGAAATAAAAAGGATTGATATTGCTCACATGACAATGGTGGTAAAGGCGATTTCTGTAGCAACGGCAACATTAATTAACGGGAGCGAAACACCATGCAGAATTAATCCCGGCTCTATACAGTCAGAATGATAAATTATGAACTACAAAAAAGAAGGTTAGATCCGTACCGCTACCGAATGTACCGCATCACTCATCTCTTTGATCAATGATGCATTTTTTTCAATCGCATTGCCCACAACAATTACATCAGCACCGGCCTTACAATTCAGGTAAGCTTTTTCAGGATCAGCAATACCGCCACCAATGATCAGTGGAGCAGTAATATTTTTCGCCACCGCTTCTATCATGCTTTCAGCGATAGGACGTTTAGCGCCACTACCGGAATCCATATAGATCAGTTTCATGCCAAGCATTTCACCGGCCATAGCAGTACACATAGCGATCTCATTTTTATCAGCCGGAACAGGTAATGCATTGCTTATATAAGAAACAGTTGTCGGAGCGCCGCCATCAATGACGATATAACCAGTGGGCATTATTTCCAAACCACTTTGTTTGACAAAAGGAGCTGATACCACGTGCTGGCCGATCAATAACTCAGGATTGCGGCCCGAGATCAGTGAAAGGTATAAAAGCGCATCGGCGTATTTGCTGATCTGCGAAGGGCTGCCGGGAAAAAGGATCACTGGAATGCTGCAATGCTGTTTGATATGCTGTACACATTCATCCAAATGGTTGGAAATAACCAGGCTGCCACCCACCAGCAGGTAATCCACTTTTGCAGCAACTGATAATGTAATTAAATCATCCAGCATCGGCTTATTAACCTTATCGGGGTCAATGAGTACGGCAAAAGATTTTTTTCCCTGCTTCTTCTTTTCTGATAATGACTGGTAAATAGCTGACTTCATCCGGTACCGGTTGGGTTCCTGCAAAAATGCGAAAAAATGTTGGCTTTTAAAGGGTTAATTTACAAAGAAATGTAATCGAAATCTTTTTAGTAGAATTAACGTATGGTGAAAGATAACCCCGCTATAGTCATTTGTATTCCATAGTATTTCAGAGAATTTTCAATTCGGAAATTGTTTATCTTATTTCCAGTGCAATTAAAACTGCGAAATATCAATGCGCTATCTATTGCAAGCGAAATGGGAGTGTTATAACCTCACGTATACGGCTAGTTGTAACACATGGGTGTTGGCGAATGTATTATTCCTTCCGCTGATATACTGGTTTAAATAACCTGCTTCAAGGTCAAACGATGAAGAAAGGCGATAACCCATCGCCAGGTAGAGCCGGTTCTGATCAAAAAATTTGTCATTTACATTTGCGGTATTTCCAATATTAACAAACACCTCATTTTGCAGGGCGGCAAATAAACCTTTTGTAAACACTATTTGTTGCAACGGAATTACATTTCTTAAGAAATACCGCAGGCGATTTGCATACATTGATCCGCCGTTGTGTAATTCATTATTCATTAGTGTAGTTTTTGCTATAAATCTTTGCTCTAGCCTGATACGATGACTAACGAAACTGGTTTTTAATTTATGGTTATAAAGCAATTGTTCCCAGGCACGATGTTCGGGAGTATAACCACTGGTATTACCAATCACCCGTCGGTTATGGATAAAAGCATATCCGCCTGTGACTGTAAGCTGTTTAGTAAGGTGAATATTAAGACCGGAACGAAGTAATAAAGTTTGTGTGTGCTTTAAATTGTCGGAGCTCCTCCACTGCACATCCGCATGAATGCTTGTATTCTTCCCTGTTTTAAAAGTATTAAATGATGCAACCCATCCTGAAAATTGGGATTGTGCAGTTGTGGTAAGTAAAAACGAACCTGCGGTAAATGAAAATAACAACAACTTTTTCATGAGTGCAAAGAAATGATTTAATGTGACGCCAGAACGTAGGCGATACAGGTTGGATCCTTTTTAATTGAATAATTTGAATTCGCCCAAAATTTTTTTTCTAAAATGGGTATTAAGATTGTGCAAAAATTTCGTAAGTCACCACCATAACGCACTCTGGCATTGTCTGTGTTTCTTATCCACACAATGTGCATATTATAGGGATGGAAAGTAAGGTATTAAAAAATAGTTTCGTAATCGCCTCCCACCTAAGGCAGTAATCCAAATCTTAACCCATTAAATAGTTTGTTATGGCTGGTAGAAAGCAGGCTTCCGCTACACGCGGATTGAAATTCCGTCGTCGCTATACAAGTGATGTTGTTGCTGTATTTGACCAATTTGAATACGACTACCGTACTTCGGTCATCAGGAATCCTTCAGGTGAAACCATGTTTGAAATGAATAATGTGGAAGTGCCGAAGCAATGGAGCCAGATCGCTACGGATATCTTAGCCCAAAAGTATTTTCGAAAAGCAGGCGTACCTCAGCCTGACGGAAGCCTGGGCAGAGAAACATCCGCCAAACAGGTGGCTCATCGCCTTGCCAATTGCTGGAAAGCGTGGGGAGAGAAATATGGCTACTTCGCTTCACCCACAGATGCACAGATTTTTTACGAAGAATTAGTGTATAGCATTTTAAACCAGATGTGTGTACCCAATTCACCGCAATGGTTCAATACCGGTTTGTATGAAAGCTATGGCATAACCGGTAAACCGCAGGGGCATTATTATGTTGATCAGAAAGATGGCGAGTTAAAAAAATCCACTTCGGCATATGAAAGACCGCAACCACATGCCTGTTTTATTTTAAGTGTAGATGATGATTTAGTAAATGATGGCGGTATCATGGACCTCTGGGTTCGTGAAGCAAGGATATTCAAATATGGTTCAGGTGTAGGTACCAATTATTCCAACCTGCGTGGTGAAGGAGAAAAATTGAGCGGTGGCGGTACATCAAGCGGATTGATGAGTTTTTTAAAGATCGGGGACCGTGCAGCAGGCGCTATCAAATCAGGCGGCACAACCCGACGTGCTGCTAAAATGGTTTGCCTCGATCTTGATCACCCGGAGATAGTAGAATTCATCAACTGGAAAGTAGAAGAAGAAAAAAAAGTAGCTGCACTGATCGATGCGGGTTATGCATCCGATTATGAAGGCGAGGCTTATAAAACGGTAAGTGGCCAGAACTCCAACAACTCTGTTCGTATTCCCAATTCGTTTTTTGAAAAATTAAAGAACAATGAGGATTGGGAACTAACGGGCCGTATGAACGGCCGTGTAATGAAAAAAGTACCGGCAAAAGAATTATGGAACAAGATCGCTTATGCAGCATGGCGTTGCGCTGATCCGGGTACACAATACAATACTACGATCAATGAATGGCATACTTGTCCGGAAGGCGGGGAAATAAGAGCTTCTAATCCATGCAGCGAATACATGTTCCTGGACAATACGGCATGTAACCTGGCTTCCGCTAACCTGATGAAGTTTTATGATTCGGCAACCAATCATTTCGATGTAGAAGGATACGAATACAATTGCCGCTTATGGACAGTTGTATTGGAAATCTCTGTATTGATGGCGCAGTTCCCTTCCAAAGAAGTGGCGCAATTGAGCTATGAATACAGAACATTAGGTCTGGGCTATGCAAACTTGGGTACTATGTTAATGGTTAGCGGTATCCCTTATGACAGTGAGGAGGCAAGAGGAATCGCCGGGGCCATTACGGCGATCATGACGGGTACAGCTTATAAAACTTCGGCAGAGATGGCGCAGGCATTGGGAGCATTTCCCCGTTTTGAAGAAAACAAGGAACACATGCTACGGGTCATGCGCAACCATCGCCTGGCTGCTTATGATGCGGATGAATATGAAACACTGAGTTTGAAACCACAGGGATTGAAAGCACAGTACTGTCCCGATTATATGTTGAAAGCTGCCTGCAAGGCATGGGATGATGCAGTTGAATTAGGCGAACAATATGGTTATCGCAATGCACAGGCAACCGTTATTGCACCAACCGGAACTATCGGTTTGGTAATGGATTGTGATACGACGGGCGTAGAGCCGGATTTCGCGTTGGTAAAATTTAAAAAATTATCCGGCGGTGGTTATTTCAAGATCATCAATCAATCCGTACCTGCTGCATTGAAAAATTTAGGTTATAGCGAAAAAGATATTGATGCGATCATTAAATATGCGGTGGGTTCAAAAAATTTTGCTGGCGCACCGTTTATCAATCATCAAACCTTAAGTGAAAAAGGATTTATCGCTGATGAAATTAAAAAGTTGGATGCCGCTGTCAATTCAGCTTTTGAAATTGGTTTTGTTTTCAATAAATACACACTGGGTGAAGAATGCCTGGAAAGACTTGGTTTTGTTCCGGAGCAGTACAATAATTTTGAATGGAGCCTGCTGGAAGCACTCGGATTCAGTGACGAAGACATTGAGGCCGCCAATGATTATGTGTGCGGTACTATGATGCTGGAAAGTGCGCCGTTATTGAAAGATGAACATTTGCCGGTATTTGATTGTGCCAACAGATGCGGAAGAAAAGGACAACGCTTTATTCATGCGCATGGACATATTCGCATGATGGGTGCTACGCAACCCTTTATCAGTGGGGCTATTTCAAAAACCATCAACTTACCCAACGAAGCAAATGTGGCCGAGATAGGGGATTCTTATTTGTTAAGTTGGGAACTGGGTTTAAAAGCCTGTGCATTGTATCGAGATGGTTCTAAACTTTCGCAACCGCTGAGTACCAAGTCGGATAAGAAGAAGAAAGCAGGAGTCGTTAGTCAGGAGTCAGTAGCCGATAGTCCTGAAGCGAACAACAAACAACAAACAACAAGCAACGATTCCAACATCGTTGATTTAGGCAAACTCACTGTTGAAGAATTATTGGAAGAGGTACAGAAAAGAGTACAGTCTTCACCTGATACCAAGCTGAAAAGAAAATTAGCGAGTATTGTTGAACGTCGTTCACTGCCGGCTAAACGAAGAGGCTTTACGCAAAAAGCGAAGATCAACGGACAGGCAATTTTCCTGCGTACCGGTGAATATGGCGATGGAACATTGGGAGAGATATTTATTGATATGGCAAAAGAAGGCGCCACCATGCGCAGCATGATGAACTGTTTTGCCATTTCTATTTCTATTGGCATGCAATATGGCGTTCCATTAGAAGAGTTTGTAGATAAGTTCGCCTTTACCAAATTTGATCCATCAGGGTTTGTAGAACATCCGAATATCAAGTCAACTACATCCATTGTAGATTTTATTTTCCGTGTATTGGGGTATGAGTATTTAGGACGTACTGATCTTGTGCATGTATTGGATAAACCGGAAGTATTGAATACCGGGACGGATGATTGGGATGAGGTGCCTTCCGGCCTTGATTATGAAAAAGTGCCGGAGTTATCCAGCGTTCGGATTACCAGGTCAGCTGTTCCGCAGCCGGCAAAAAGCCAGGGCATTACGCAGGCTATAAAAGCAACCGGCGGTATAGATGCTGTTAACGCGGCAGCCAGGAATATGCAAAGCGATGCACCAGCCTGCAATGTATGCGGTCATATTATGATGCGAAGCGGTACTTGTTATAAGTGTTTAAATTGTGGCAACCAGGGTGGTTGCAGTTAAAAGCGGATAGAAAAACCACTATAAGACAGTACCCGCCAATTATCCCATCTCCAAAAAGAGGTGGGATTTTTTTACTATTGGTAAGTGAATTCCTCTTTGTGAGAAAATTTTTGTTATCAGGTTTGTGCGCCGGCAAGTTCCGTTTAGCGGATTTAGTGGGCATCAGATAAACACCCTGCTGCCATAACTATAATTTTCCCGGAACTCCTTCGGTGTGCAACCTTTTTTCTTTTTAAACAGGCGATTAAAATTGGAGATATTATTAAAGCCACAATTGTAAGCTACCTCTGCCACAGATTGCGTGGTGTCGATCAATAACCTTGATGCATGTCCCAACCGCATTTCAAGCAGGCTATCCATAAACGTGATGCCTGTCCTGGCTTTAAAAAAACGGCTGAAAGATACATCGGTCATATTCGCCAGCTTCGATACTTCGGTCAGGGTAATCGGTTTTTGAAAACTCTGGTTCATGTACTCGATCGTCTTTTCGATACGCCGGCTATTGTAAGACAATTCTGCATTGCTGAACGTAGCATCAGACAGTGTGTGCATGTTACGGGAAATCGAAAGATCGTGCAGGATAGATAATAATTCAAGTACGGAATCAAATCCTTGTTTCTGGCTAAGTATGGTGAGCCGCGGTGCCACCTGCTCAATGGTGTGTTTCGAAAATTGAATCCCTTTGGCTGACTTCTCCAGCATATTGCGGATAAAGCTTAATTGGTTGCGGCGTAAAAATTTTTCATCAAAGAGATCTTTGTGAAATTGTATCGTGATCTCTCTTATCTCTTTGCTTTTGCATTTATGTGTTTGCCATACATGCGGCAGGTTAGAGCCAACGAGTATAAGCTCGAGCTCATCAATTTCACTGATATGATCTCCCACCACCCGTTTGGCGCCTTTCGCATTCATGATGAAATTTAATTCCAGTTCTTCATGGCAATGCATTGGAAAATCGAACTCTGATTTGACACGGGTAAAAATAGTAAAGCAATCGCTGTTGGTAAGCGGGGTGATTTCCCGCATGATCGATTTTTGCATTTGGTAGTATGGAAACTAAAATTAGTAAAATGCGGATAAAAAAGTATCATGATTACTTCAATACAGGATATTTATTTTTCAGAGAAATACTTATACACGCTGTCCGTTCCCACTTAATAATACAAGAAAAAACATTATAATGGGATAAAATGATATTAGTAATTAGTGAGCTAATAAAGCTAAATTTGGCAAAACAACTTGCTATATGAGAATAAAACGAATCCTGCGGGCAGTCGCCTTTCTATGTGCGTTCGCCCTTGTCCCTTCTCTCATTTTTGCCCAAACCCGAACGGTCTCCGGGGTTGTATCTGATCAAAATGGAAACCCACTTGCCAATGCGACCGTAAGTGTACCCGGAGAAAATACCGTTACTACCAGTGATGCAAACGGTGCATTTAAAATTTCCGTTAATAATAATATTACAAAATTGCTGGTCTCCTATGTTGGGGCCATTCCAAAGGAAATTTCTATTGAAGGGAAGTCTACTATCATCGCCGGCTTGGAACTGGCTGATACAAAACTTGAGGAGGTCGTGGTTATAGGTTACGGCAAGGCTAAAAGGGCGAATCTCACAAGTGCGCAAACAACAGTATCATCCAAGGAAATGGAGAGAACTATAAATACTACTGTGGAACAAGCTATCCAGGGACGGGCGGCCGGCGTCTATATCACTCAAAATTCGGGTCAGCCGGGAGGTGGTATATCGGTTGCCATCCGGGGTATTAGCTCAATTAATGGAAATACGGAACCGTTATACGTAATTGACGGAGTGCAGCTTTATGGTGGGGGAACGACCAACTCTTCTAATCCTTTAGCTGGTTTAAATCCTTCGGATATTGAAGATATCCAGGTTTTACAGGGTCCTTCAGCAACTGCTATATACGGATCAAGAGGAACTAATGGCGTGTTGCTCATAACAACTAAACGCGGTAAATCCGGAGACTCAAAGATCAACTATGGGTTTCAGTATAATATACAAACCACGCCAAAACACCTGGATGTAATGAATCTACCGCAATATGCCCAGCTGGTAAAAGAGTACCACGATTTGGCGGGCGGCAATACGCCAACTGAATTTTTAGATCCCTCTTTGTTAGGTCCCGGAACTAATTGGCAGGATGAGTTGTTCAGGAATGCTGCTATGCAAAAACATCAGTTGAGTTTAAGTGGGGGTAGTGCTACAACTACCTATTACATGTCAGGTGAATATTTAAAACAAGCGGGTGTGGCATTAGGTTCTGGTTTTGATCGTTATGGCTTCAGGGTTAATCTTGACAATAAGCCAAGGGAATGGATAACACTCGGTGCAACGCTTAATTTCAATCAAACGAATGATAAACTTACCACCAGTTCAGAAGGAGTAATATATAATGCGCTTCAACTCACTCCGCAAATACCCGTAAAAGATCTCAATGGCCAATGGGGTGGTAGCAATGATATCAATGGCGGCACGCAATATGCGCCAGTGAATCCTATAGCTATTGCAAGTGTAAGAAATAACACTGCCAGGAAAAGACAGTTCCAGGGTGGATTGAATGCTGCCTTTAACCTGTTTAAAGGCCTAACGCTGAGAACATCTTTTAATACAGATATCAGTTATTCCAATGGTTTATATTTTAATCCAACTTATGATTGGGGTTCCAATGCAAGAAACGAATCTGCCGTTCTCAATACCTATGCAAACTCAGGCAATTATTGGAACTGGAACCAGTTAGCTGAGTACAACAGACAAATCGGCAAACATAATGTTGGTGTAATGGCAAGTCATGAAGCACAGGAATCAAAATGGCAGAACCTTAGCGGTAGCAGGGATGGATTCCTGACGAATGATGTTTACGATCTTAATGCAGGTGCGGCGCCGGGTACTAACGGTGGAGGTTCGGGGGTTTGGGGTATGGAGTCCTATCTCGGAAGGCTCAATTACAACTATGACAACAGGTATCTGGTAACCGCCACCTTTAGAAGAGACGGATCTTCTTTCTTTGGAGCGGAAAAACAATGGGGGTCTTTTCCCTCTGTGTCTGCCGCCTGGCGGGTATCACAGGAAAGTTTTTTCAATTTTCCCGCCATCAGCGAATTAAAATTAAGATTTGAAACAGGGCTAACGGGTAACCAGGGTGGTGGAGGTATTTATTCTCCATTGGGTACAGGTCCTACCGACTTGGGCGCCGGCTTTTTACCCGGCAGATATGGCAACGCAAGGCTTGGATGGGAAGAAACAAAGACTGATAATGTGGGTATCAATGTCGGCTTGCTCAAAAACAGGATCTCTTTAGAATTTGATTATTATATCAAGAACACCGACAACCTGATCATGGATAAACCTTTGCCATGGTTTTTAGGAACGCAGGGTGTTGGCAGTGTTGGCAATCCGACTGTCAATATTGGCGAACTGGAAACAAAAGGATGGGGCTTTACGGTTAACAGCACCAATATCAATAATAAAAATTTCAAATGGGAAACGAATTTCAACCTTTCAACTTTTAAGACAGTAGTTAAGAAATTCTATTCCGAAACCGCCGTCGTTAACCGTGTATCCTGGTGGCTTGATAACTGGACACAACAGTCGGCTGTAGGCCAGCAACCATGGATGTTCCGCGGCTACATGGAAGACGGATTGTTTCAATCTATCGAAGAAATAAATAACAGTGCGGTGCGTCTAACAAGCAATGGCGACAGATTACCTACTGACCCAACGACCGGTGTATGGGTAGGTGATGTGAAGTATAAAGACATCAGTGGGCCCGATGGAAAACCGGATGGAAAAATTGATTTTAATGATGAAACAAATATTGGTAACCCCTGGCCTAAGCTTTTTGGAGGCCTTACCAATTCATTTTCTTACAAAGGGTTTGATCTGAGCATTCTTATTACCGGCGCATTTGGCCAGGATATTTATAATCATATGGCGAAGGTTAATTCGAAAACTTCTACTATCTATACCAGCAGAAACTTGTTGCAGGATGCTCTTAATTATGCAAGAGTAATTATGAAAAACGGTGAACCAATGATTGAAAACAGTGGAACCGATATTCCAAGGTTTACTAATTCTCAAATAGCTAATGATAATAATTATAATGTTACCAGCAGCCGTTGGGTAGAAGATGGCTCCTATGTTCGCTTAAAGAACATTTCCTTATCCTATAACCTGCCTCAGTCGCTGCTCTCAAAGGTAAAATGGGTAAAAGGACTCAGAGGAACGATAGGCGCCCAAAATGTGGCTACTATCACCGGTTATTCAGGTTTCGATCCGGAAGTGGGATCGTATGTCGGTGGCAATGCTAATACCGCCAACCAGGCGATTGGTCTTGACTATGGTCGTTATCCGTTAACTCCTATTTATACATTCACTTTAGGCGTAAACTTTTAAAAAAAGGAAAATGAATAAGATACATTATATAAAATCCGCGATTGTTTTATCTCTATCAATCCTGTTACTGGCCGGATGTAAAAAGGATTTTTTGGTAAAGCCACCAACGGATGCAGTGGTGGACGCCAATTTTTATAAGACAGATGAGCAGGTGTTGGCTGGTACCAATCTTCTATACAGTAAAGTTTGGTTCGATTACAATGATAAAGCTTCCTATAACCTTGGAGATTTCCGGTCGGGAACCGCTTTCTCGGCATACAATGACAGGGGCAATGTGCTTTTTAATACCACGGATATCACACCCGAAAACGATGCGGCATGGCGATCATTCTATGTGGTAGTAGGCCAGTCTAATCTTGCTATTGCAAACATCAACAGGTATGCAGGTGATGGCGTCTCACCGATGATTAAAAAAATAGCTATTGCTGAAGCTAGATTTATGAGAGCTGTCGCTTATCGTTATTTAACCATGAACTGGGGCGAAGTTCCTATCATTGAAAATAACCTTGATCTGCTTGACGATCCCAGTATCGCAAATAAACATACGGTCAAAAGTATTTGGAGGTTCATTACACGGGAGATGCGTGCTGTAGCGGAAGATTTGCCTGAGGAGCCTATCCAGTTGGGAAGGATCACAAAATGGTCTGCAGAAGGAATGCTGGCTCGTTTTTATCTGACAAGAGCTGGTGTGGAATCGAACGGTGGTGCAAGAGACCAGGTATTCCTGGATAGTGCCAAATATTATGCGCAAAGAGTGATTAACAACAGCGGCCATTCTCTATTGAATGATTACGCGGAACTATTCAAATATCCTTACGATAATAAGGCTGAGTCTTTATTTGAATTGCAATGGGTGGCTTTATCGGGAGACCCGGGTTACGGTGTAGGGAACAGCACTCCCTCATATCTGAATTTTAGCCCTGATATCAGCGTTGAAGGATGGGGAGGTGATAAAGGTGCAACCTGGTGGATGCTTAGCCAATATGAAGGTATTACGGCATCCGGCGATACGATGCTGCAGGGCCGTACGCTTGATCAACGACTAAAAGCCACCTATATGTTGCCGGGAGCCAATTATCCTGAAATAACGCAAAAATTGAACGGCGTAAATCAGAAGTTAGTATTTCCCTATGTTAATGGTGATGTCAATTTTGCCAGCATTAAAAAGTATGTGGTAGGCAAGTCGGAAGACCTTGGATTTACAGTGCAGGCCCAACGTTATCCCAATAACACGTATATGATGCGCCTCGCAGAAATGTATCTCATTTATGCGGAAGCGACTCTTGGAAACAATGCTTCAACCAGTGATGCCACTGCGCTGGAATACTTTAATAAAATTCGTACAAGAGCTGGGTTATCACCACTGGCTGATGGTCTTGGGGTACCACGTGCCATTACATTGAACGACATTTTAAAAGAAAGGATTATTGAATTTGCTATGGAAAGTATGGGCTGGTATGACCTGGTGAGTCTCCATTACTATGATCCGGCAAAGGCCTATTCAATATTAAACTCGCAGGACAGGGGGCTTTATAAAGTTACACCAGATGTTTTTCCAAATCCTACATCCTGGATATTTAAAAAAACACCGTGGGCAACCACTGAAAGAACGATCACGGCTAATTCAACCAATTTCATTTTGCCCATACCGGCTACGGAAAAAAGCCAGGCGCCTTACCTGGCCAATCCGGCGGTGGAATATCCATAATAGCTAAATAACTAATTTATATAAATGCATAGTCAAATGAAAATATTCAACAGATCCACATCATTCATAGTAATGGCGTTGCTGGCAGCAAGTATTTTTACTTCTTGTTCAAAAAACAATGATGCTGATAATGGTGAGCCGCGGATCAAATACATACGCGTTACAAATCCAGTATCTGCGGACTCATTATTGGTCGGCGCCGGACAGGGGAGTCTTATTGCCATAGTTGGCGAAAACCTTCAAGGCGCGGTTGAAATTTGGTTCAATGATCAGCGGGCTAACCTGACACCGACTTACATCACAAATACTTCGATCCTGGTAAGTGTGCCTAGTCCTATACCGAAGGAGATCAACAATAAAATCCGGATCATTTTTGCCAATGGAAAAGAATTGTGGCACGACTTCGAAGTACAGATCAGTGAGCCTGTTGTTTCAAACATGTTGTCGGAATTTGTCAATGAAGGCGAAGTAGCGACAATACGTGGCGATTTCTTTTATGAACCGTTGACCGTAACATTTACAGGTGGGGTGGAAGGCGAAAAGGTGTCTGTGGCAGATCAGATCCTGGAAATAAGAGTACCTGCAGGTGCGCTACCAGGACCAATAACGGTTAAAACAAATTTTGGCGAAACGAAGTCAAACTTTTGGTTCAGGGATAATAGAAACACATTTATTGACAGCGATCCTTATGAGGGTTGGTGGAATTCATCTTATGTAGTAAGCAATCCTGGTCCGAATGATCCGCCGCTTATCAGTGGAAATTATCTCCGGTTTCAAAAATCTATTGCTGCCTGGAGCTGGAATGAATTAGCAGGTGGCCCTGCATCGGCTATGCCTGTTCACAGTAAAAACATTCCCGATGCGGCTATACTTAAACCGGAAGATTATAACCTGAAGTTTGAAGTGAATACGGTTAAACCGTACAATTCAAACGTTTTAAAAATTAATGTGGCTTTAACTGCTGAAGATAATAACGCATATCTATGGAATCCGCCCTACGATACGAAAGGTCAATGGCAAACTGTAGTTATTCCATTCGAACAAGTAGTAGCAAGTTATGCGGTAAAGCCTACGGTGAATCCCAATGGCTATTGGACCAGGTTGCTTTTTCATGGCCCAGGAGATTTAGACGCGGATATCTCTTTCGATAATTTCCGGGTAGTTCCTAAAGTGATCAAGTAACAAGTATAGATAACGCCACTTAAAATATGTTAAAATGAAAGTAGTATTTAATCTAAAAATGCTTTGCCTGCTGTATATACTTGCGTCGATTAGTGCACTCACATCATGCAAAAAAGATAATGATGAACAATCCGGTGTAGTTCAATTGCTTAGTTTTGGCCCCACCGGTGCACAACATGGCGATACACTTAGATTCATTGGGATCAACCTTGATAAGGTCACTGAAATAAGCCTCACAAGCGCTGCTGTTGCTAAAACTTCGTTTATAAGTCAAACCAGTGAACTTATATTGATCATTGTTCCTGAATCCACTGAAGCCGGTTATGTCACGTTGAAAACACCATCCGGGGATCTTGTAACAAAAACTATATTAAACCTGGCTGTAACTCCCGTTATTACTTCAATGACAGAAGAAGCCCGCCCCGGCGAAAATATCAGCATTAAAGGCAACTACTTAAATTGGGTAACGGGTGTAACGTTTTCCAGCGATCTGCCTGAAACCAGCTTTGTAAGCAGAACTTTAACTGAGCTTGTAGTCAAAGTACCAGAGAATGCACAAACCGGTACTCTCGTTATTAATTATGGAGGTACGGAGCCTTTGTTTTTTGAAACAGACAGCCTTATTGTAACGCTCCCCGTAGCGACGGCTTTGTCACCAAACCCCATTTTACATGCTACTAACCTCACCATTTCCGGTACGAATCTGGACCTGGCGAAAGAAATTTTATTTACAGGTGTTTCGTCACCGGTCACCACTTTTGTAAGTCAATCTGCTACGCAAGTGGTTGTAAAAATTCCTGCCGGTACAAAAAAAGGCAAGATAACATTAGGGGCTGCGTCGGGAATACAAACAACATCAAGCGAAGACCTGGATGTCGTGTTACCTGCTATTACCACTTTGTCTCCCAACCCAATTGATCCCGGAACCAATATTACAATCACGGGAACAAATCTCGACCTGGTTACTTCCGTAACATTCGACAATGCACCAGCGGTTACCTCATTTGTAAGCCAAACTGCTACGCAGATCGTAGTTACAGTTCCGATGGGAGTCTTGAGAGGACAAATAACTTTGGGCGTACTGAATTCAACGCTGATCGTTCAATCCACCGATATTCTGGAAATAACCGGCAGTGTTCCGCCACCCACTATTGCCTTCCCGATTTATAATGACGCTGTTACTGCTAATTGGAACGGCTGGATAGGCGGCGGATGGGGCGGCACGTCAAACAGGGACAACACATCACCTGTAAGAGAAGGAACAAAATCAGTAAAGATTGATTATGTGGGTGGTTATGGATCTCCATTACAATTGGGTGGCGCTAATGTCACTGTGTCGCCTTATACTACGTTTAAGATTTCTATTTATGGGGGTCCAGGCAGTGGAGATAAAAAAGTTAATATAGGAATAAATGGATCAGATGCCTATACTATTACATTAGTTGAGGGTACCTGGACTGATTATTCAATTCCTATCTCGACCCTTACAAGCGCAGCTGCAATAACCGAGATCATTGTAAAAGAATATAACGGTTCCGGTGGATTTACGATTTATGTTGATGCATTAGGATTGAATTAATTGATGTTGACCCATCCCGAAAGATTTCAATGTGATGCGTCGTTCGGACATCTTGCTTCATTAAGTAGCATGCCCTTGTAATCATTCTTGTTATGGCAGTTCGTTTTTTGACGATAGTTTATTTTTTAGCGTTGTCAGCCAAGGCGTCGGCGCAACAAGATATGCCGGGTGGCAAATATGCAACAAGCGAAACCATCAATCTCTATCGTAATCTAAAAAAGATAGCAAAAACAGGTTTCATGTTCGGCCACCAGGATGACCTTGCTTATGGTGTAGGATGGAAATATGAAAATGGCAGAAGCGATATCAAAGATGTAACTGGTGATTACCCTGCAGTCTATGGATGGGAATTGGGACATCTTGAAATTGACAAGCCCCATAATCTCGACAGCGTACCATTCGACCGAATGCAGCAATTGATCAGGCAAGGCTATGAGAGAGGCGGAGTGATAACGATCAGCTGGCATCTTAATAATCCGCTTACCGGCAAGACAGCCTGGAACCCTGAACCCGGAACCGTTGCATCGATTTTACCGGCTGGCGAAAAACATGATCTGTATAAAAGCTGGCTGGACAAGATAGCGGTTTTCATGAATGGATTGAGAGGAAGCGGTGGTGAATTTATACCCGTGATTTTCCGCCCGTTTCATGAATTGAATGGAAGCTGGTTTTGGTGGGGTGGAAAGAATTGTACACCGGATGAATTTAAAAAGCTTTGGATATTCACCGCGTCGTATTTAAGAGATGAAAAGAAGTTGCATCACCTTTTATACGCCTACAATACCGACCGCTTTTCATCGCGTGAAGAATATTTGGAGAAATATCCCGGCGACGAATGGGTTGATGTTATCGGGTTTGATATTTACCAGCGAAACACACCGAATGAAAAATTTATTGGCGACCTGGATAAAATGTTGTCAACGCTCGTGGACATAGCAGCAGAAAAAAATAAAATTTCCGCTCTTACCGAATTCGGCGGCAATTTTTCCGACAGCACCTGGTGGACCGGTACGTTTGCGAAAGGCATAGGAAAGCATAAAATATCATGGGTGCTGGGTTGGAGAAATGCAGGCAGGAAACCAGGAGGCGAATTTGAAGCGTATGTTCCTTATAAAGGGCATGTTTCAGAAAATGATTTTATAAGCTTCTATGAAATGGAAAATACTTTTTTTGAAAAAGATATTAATAATAAAAAGATTTATCAAAAAGCGTTCTAAGCAGTAATCGTTTGAGTAAGCAAGGTTGCGGGTTGATTCTTCTCCCTGCAACCTTTTTTTAAAAGAATGGAATTGCTGAGTTGACCTGTTGAAAATTAAAATGAATAAATGAGATTAGGCTGGATAGATATAAGCATGGTAGCCGCCTACCTTATTACAATGATACTGGTAGGCTGGTATTACAGGAAGAAAGCACGACAAAATAAAGAGAGCTACCTGCTCGGAGGTAAAAGTCTCCCCTGGTACAAGCTCGGCCTGAGCGATGCAAGCGACATGTTTGATATCAGCGGCACCATGTGGATGGTTGCCCTGTGTTTTGTCTACGGTTTAAAAAGCATCTGGATACCCTGGCTCTGGCCAGTATTTAACCAGGTATTTATGATGATGTTTTTGAGCAAATGGTTAAGGCGGAGCAATGCGAATACCGGCGCAGAATGGTTGCAAACAAGATTTGGACTGGCGGGAAAAGGAGTGCTGGGCTCTCACATCATCATAATAGCATTTGCACTGATCAGCTGCCTCGGATTTTTAGCGTACGGATTTGTAGGTCTTGGAAAGTTTATGCAGGTGTTTATTCCCTGGGATGCTATAAAAGCTTATGTGCCTTTTGATATCTCCGAAAAGTATGTACCGCATTTTTATGGGATCGTGTTCACTTTGTTTGCCATGTTCTATTCAATTATTGGTGGTATGCACAGTATTGTAACAGGAGACGTGATCAAGTACATCATTATGACAATGGCGTGTATCGCCATTGCAGTCATAGCAATGCAGCATTTGCAAGGTCAAACACTCAATGTTCCCAAAGGATGGGAAAACCCTTTTTTTAACTGGAAGCTGAATCTTGACTGGACCGCCATAGCTGCCGATGCCAATAAAAAAATAGCGTCGGATGGTTTTAGTTTATTCGGTGCATTTTTTATGATGATGTTATTTAAAGGAATATTCGCGTCATTGGCCGGTCCGGCGCCTAATTATGACATGCAAAAAGTATTGAGTACACGGAGTCCGAAGGAAGCAAGTAAGATGAGCGGTTTTGTTAGCATTATTCTTTTGCCAATACGCTATTCGATGGTCATTGGTTTGACTGTGCTTGCTTTGTTATATTATAATCAACTCTACTTAAAAGGGCCTGATGGCATTACTGATTTTGAAAGAGTGCTTCCTGCAGCGATCAATACGTTTTTACCGGTAGGCGTATTGGGACTGGTACTTACCGGTTTATTAGGTGCATTCATGGGAACATTCAGCGGCACATTAAATGCAGCACAAGCCTACATCATCAATGATATTTACCTGAAATATATCAACCCAAAAGCAGCAACGAAAAAAGTAATAACAATGAATTACCTGGTAGGTATTGTTGTTGTTGCAGTGGGAATATTCTTTGGCTTCCTGGCCGAGGACGTCAATGCGATTTTACAATGGATCGTAGGCGGATTGTATGGTGGTTATGTAGCAGCGAATTGTTTAAAATGGTACTGGTGGCGTTTTAATGCCAATGGATTTTTCTGGGGTATGACCGTAGGCGTGATCGGCGCTTTGGTGATGCCTTATGCGATCGATTGGGGTATCAGCAACGGGCATATTACCCAATCGCTGCCACTGTACTGGTGGCCTGTCCTGTTCATCTTATCATTAGCGGGTTGTTTTATAGGAACATACTCTGCTCCATCGACGGAGATCAATGTACTCAAATCGTTTTACAAAACAGTAAGACCATGGGGCTTCTGGAAACCTGTACATGCCATCGTGGTTGCGGAAGATCCTTCTTTTCAACCCAATAAAAGATTTAAGCTGGATATGTTCAATGTGGTGTTAGGCATTATCGCCCAATGCTGCCTTACCCTATTGCCCATGTATATTGTCCTTTGGCTGAAATTGCCTTTATTAATAACCATACTTCTTTTGACCGTTATTGTACTCGTGTTAAAAAGAACATGGTGGGATAAACTGGAAGATTAATGACTATTAAAATTCAAGTGATGCAAAAGAAATTTATAAAACGGCTCGAACAGTTAGAGTCTGACTACCAGAAGCTATTAAATGAGAGGAATGAGCCTGTACAGCAAAGCAATGGCGTGTACCAGCGATATAAGAGCCCGGTATTGACAGCACAGCATACACCGTTGTTCTGGCGGTATGATCTCGACGAGAAGAGCAACCCGTACCTGATGGAGCGTTTCGGCATCAATGCCGTATTAAATGCCGGCGCTATAAAGTTTAATGGTAAATATATTTTAGTCGCCAGGGTAGAAGGTAAGGACCGGAAATCTTTTTTTGCCATCGCGGAAAGTGATAACGGTATTGACAACTTCCGATTTTGGGATTACCCGGTAGTAATGCCGGAAACCGAAAATCCCGACACGAACATCTATGATATGCGGCTGGTAAAACATGAAGATGGCTGGACATACGGATTGTTTTGCACAGAACGCCGTGACCCGGACGCAAAGCCTGGTGACCAATCGGCGGCTATTGCACAATGCGGTATTGCCCGTACAAAAGACCTGAAAACCTGGGAGCGGCTCGCTGATCTTAAAACCAGGTCGCCACAGCAACGAAATGTGGTTTTGCATCCTGAATTTGTAAATGGAAAATATGGATTTTATACCCGGCCACAGGATGGCTTTATCGACGCTGGAAATGGCGGTGGTATCGGTTTTGGCCTAAGCAATTCGATAATTAACGCAGAGATATTCGAAGAGATAATTGTTGACAGAAAGATATATCATACCGTTTATGAATTAAAAAATGGCTTGGGACCCGCGCCGATCAGGACCAGTCATGGCTGGTTACATTTAGCACATGGGGTTAGAAACACAGCCGCCGGCTTGCGGTATGTATTATATCTTTTTATGACCGACCTGGCAGATGTTGCAAGAGTCATTTATCAACCGGCGGGTTATTTTATGGCGCCTGAAGGCGAGGAGAGAGTAGGCGACGTGTCAAATGTAGTATTTAGTAATGGCTGGATATTGGACGAAGATGGTACCGTATTTATTTATTATGCTTCATCGGATACACGATTGCATGTATCGGTTTCTACATTGGATCAATTGCTGGATTACGTTATGAACACAGTATCCGACGGTTTCCGTTCGGCTGCATCGGTGGGAAGGTTAGTAAGTATTATCGATAAAAATAAAAATGTCAGCAGTAATGGGACACCTGTCGACAATAAAGTCTATTCAAACCCAATCCGCTAAAACCTTTTTTCGTGGTAAAGAGCCTGCCAAAAGACCTCGTTCAATTGAAGAATGAACTCCACGACGAAGTACACAGGATTCTCAATTACTGGATGAAATATTCCGTGGACGAAAAGCACGGCGGTTTTTATGGTAAGATCGATAACAGCAATGTCGTGTATAACGATGCTCCGAAAGGGCTGGTACTAAATGCGCGGATACTATGGACGTTTTCCGCTGCCTATAATTATACCAAAGAAAAAAAACACCTCGCTATCGCCGATAGGGCCTTTCGATACCTTGTTGATTATTTCCGGGATAAGGAATTCGGGGGATTTTATTGGGAGATAAACAAGCAGGGAAATATAACAGACGCTAGGAAGCAGGTATATGGTATTTCCTTTTGTCTTTACGGATTTTCTGAATATTACAAAGCCAGGGGTATCAGCGAAGCATTGGAGCAGGCAAAAATTTGTTATCAATTAATAGAGCGATACAGTTTTGACAGAGACCAGGGTGGATACATGGAAGCTTTCACGAGGGAGTGGCAACCGATAACAGATCTTCGTTTAAGTGCCAAAGATGCTAACGAGAAGAAGACAATGAATACGCACTTGCATGTGTTGGAGGCCTACACCAATTTTTACAAAATTTGCAAAGATGAAAAGGTAAAGAACAGCATAAACTTATTACTGCACAATTTTAGTGAGCATATTGTAGATCCGAATACCCATCATCTTCATTTGTTTTTTGATGAGCATTGGAACGTTAAAGGTGATACTGTTTCTTATGGACACGATATAGAAGCAGCATGGTTGCTATTGGAAGCTACCGAAGCCATCAATGACGAACCATTGATTGGAAAAATTAAAACGATCTCCATAAACATGGCCACAGCCGCCGCTGAAGGATTGGATGCGGATGGAGGTTTGTGGTACGAAGTGGAACATGGTAAAGTTGTTTGCGAAAAGCATTGGTGGCCCCAGGCCGAAGCGTTGGTCGGTTTTTTTAATGCATGGCAATTAACCGAAGACGAAAAGTACCTCGGATATGTATTGAACGGCTGGCAGTTTATCAGGCGATATATTTTGGATGTGAAAAATGGCGAATGGTTTTGGGGCGTTAACAGCGATCAAACGATCATGGAAGGACAGGATAAAATAGGTTTTTGGAAATGCCCTTATCATAATACAAGGGCTTGCCTGCAAATTATTGAAAGAATTCATCAGCAAACTCATCTTTAAGAATGTATCAAATGAAAAGATATATAGCCGGCCCGCTTTTAGTAACATTTATAGCCTGCCTTGTTATAGGCTGTAAAAAAAACAATACAGCAACTCCTCAACCGCCCCCGCCGCTACCGCCCCCACCAGGGGATACGGTCATTGTTCCGGGTGTGGAGCCATCCGTTGCCAATACCATAGGTTTTTTCCTGGATGACTGGCAACCAAAAACGTTTACCGCGCCTTCTTATGCCGACGCAGCTATTGCTGCCAGCGCATCCAATACGGTAACGATTGATGCTACTTCCATCATTACTAAAATTCCCTTATCGGAGTTTGGCCAAAACGCGGTTTGGTGGATGGGGCCGGTGGCGAATGAGCCGAAGTTTATCGATCCCATTACTAAGCTTCATCCGCATATTATCCGGTTTCCGGGGGGAAGTACCAGCGATGTTTATTTTTGGAATGCAACACAAGGCAGTAATCCGCCCGACGCTCCTGCATTGATAACGGATGAATTCGGAGTTAAAAAGGACCCCAGTTATATCTATGGAAAAACCACGTACAACTGGCAATGCAACCTGGATAATTACTACATGATGCTGCAGCAAACCAATAATAAGGGAATTATTACTGTCAATTACGGTTATGCCCGTTATGGTACCGCTCCCGATCCGGTTGCAGCCGCAGCGCATCTCGCTGCTGACTGGGTTCGTTATGATAACGGTCGTACAAAATTGTGGGAAATAGGGAATGAAAACTTCGGCAGTTGGGAATGGGGTTATCGCATCGATCCGGCTTTAAATAAGGATGGTCAGCCTGAATATGTATCCGGGTCGTTGTATGCGCAGCATTTTAAAGTCTTTGCTGACTCTATGCACAAAGCTGCTGCGGAGATCGGAAGTAAAATTCATATTGGCGCAGTAGCATTTGACTCTCCCGCAACTGAACCATGGCAAACCAATACGGTTAAAACATGGAACATGGGTATGATGACCGGCATCGATAATAAAGCTGATTTTTATGTGGTGCACAATTATTTTACACCGTATGATCAGAATTCAAATGCAGCTGTGGTGTTGTCATCCGCATTGACCGTGCCGCAAACTATGATCGATTACATAAAGCAGGCGTTGCAAACCAGTGGAGCCGCTGTTAAGCCCATAGCAATGGATGAATGGAATATGTGGGCGAAAGGTTCAAAACAGCAGGTGTCTAATACAAGCGGCATCTTTGCAGCGTTGGTATTGGGTGAAGCGATAAAAAACAAATATGGCATGACAGCACGTTGGGATCTGCTCAATGGTTGGGATAGCGGAAATGATCATGGACTTTTTAGTGCAGGCGATGAACCCGGTGTCGGTAAATGGAGTCCACGCCCCAGTTTTTATTATATGTATTTTTTTCAAAGAATGTTAGGCGACAGGATGGTGGCAAGCTCGGTGTCGGGCAGCAGCACG